>OGNO01000412.1_pt1 | contig 32959 bp, 32 predicted proteins | sample 1573491 | NCBI WGS metagenome assembly OGNO01 (sample SAMEA2581900, study PRJEB24529) | metagenome | biome: Human gut stool | place: China | collected 2011
CGAACTTCGCCGGACGGTTTCGACATGGCAGCCCCAGAAGCTGCACTTCGCAGGTGACGCGGGGCGATATGGGCATTCCCCTTACACAAACAACAATCCAAAAAAGCCACTCCTTACACAGGAGTGGCTTTTTTACGTGTGTTCACTGGCTGGACTTCGCACCACTACTTCCGGTGGAACAGTCCCTTTTTCTCGTAGGGCTCACTCTCGTGGGACAACAGAGTGTACCCAATGCCCTTGATCTCCTTATCCAGCATAGAAATATCCAACGGTTCTTCACTGATGACAACGGTTTCTCCGTTCTTCGCAGAAGATGTCACCTTTTTCACGCTGCAGTTCTGGCGAACCAGATCGTTCATATGTGCCTCACACATACTGCACATCATACCGTCAATTTTCAATGTTGTCTTTACCATGATCGATACCGCCTTTCTTCTTTTCTCAGGGCAGCTCCTGAACGGTCTGCCTTTGTCTATTATATACCCTGTAGGGGTATTTGTCAATAGCTTGTACCGGAAAAATTTTTGGCGGCAAAACATTGTCCGGATATGCCGCAAAAGCTGCACAATCCTGCTTTTCAAAAAAACATGTTGATTTTTGTACGATTTTGATAGTGCAGATATTGCCCTGCACAAAATGATATGTGCAATATTTTCCCGCTTTGCATAATATGTTACAAAAATAAGCAGAATTTGTGGTTGCATCTTCTGAAAAATCGTGCTATAATAAATGCAATGCAATTGTACCTGATTCGAATTTTCCTTGATTTTTCCCATGTTCTCCGGAAAAGATCCGGAAAATTCGCTGAACGCAAAGGAGAACACTATGAAAATTGGAGTAATCGGACACAATTATACCCACGGTGCAGATTTTGTGATGAATTATCCGAAGGGACCGGGCTGTTATCTGTTTCTTTTGGTAAAATCCCCTGCACGATTTTTATTGAATGGGAAAAAGTTGCGTCTGGAAAAGAATACGATTCTCTTTTTCACCCCGCACACCGCCTGCCGCTATGCTGCGGAAAACGGCACCTATACAGACGACTGGTTCTACTGCAACATGACACCGGAGGAAGAACTTACCCTGCGAAACGAGGGCATGCCCTTTGACACGCCGATGCAGACGCAGAACGCGGCAGAGATGTAAGAACAGATCCGGAAAATGGCATACGAACACTATTCCGTGGAACTGATGCACAGCGAGATCGAACAACAGTATGCCAACATTCTGTTCATGAAGATCCGGCGGGAATACAACGCCGGCGATCATCACAGCACGCTCCAGCTGCGGGACAACAACCAGCAGCTGACATATCTGCGAATGCGGATCTACCAGACACCAGCACGGCGGTCTCCATGCTGAATTTTGTCAGCATGAGCCGTTCCGGCTTGCAGCACCTTTATAAAAAGACCTTCGGGGTCACAGTGATGACTGATGTCACCTGTGCAAAGATGCAGCGTGCCAAGGAACTGCTGTCCTCCACGAGGCTGACGGTGGGCGAGATCGCGGAGCAGTGCGGCTATGGGTGCACCTACAGCTTTTTACGCCAGTTCAAGAAGAACTGCGGCAGCACACCCTCAGACTTCCGCAAGCAGGGGCGTGTACAGGTGCGTATGGCAACTTCTGCATAAGACGACTCTGACAGGTGAAACACCAGCGGCATGGACCGCAAGGAAGTCATAATGATGAAAAAAATATTTGCCGGAGCAATGGCTGCCGGTATTCTCTGGTGCAGCTGCACCGCTTCTGTGTCGGCTCTGCCCCAGAAGCAGTCCTCCATGCGGGACATCACCACCGCCCAGCTGGTCAAGGACATGGGCATTGGCATCAATCTGGGAAACACCTACGAATCTTGCGGCGACTGGATCGCCCAGTGGGGGGACGGCACACCGGAATCCTATGAAACCGCGTGGGGCAGTCCTGTGATTACCCAGCAGATGATCCAAGGTTACGCAGATGCCGGCTTTGACACCCTCCGTGTACCGGTGGCGTGGTCGAATATGATGGAGGATAACTACACCATCAGCGACAAGTACCTTTCTACGGTGCAGGAAGTGGTGGACTGGGCAATAGACTGCGGGCTGTATGTCATTCTCAATCTGCACTATGACGGCGGCTGGCTGGCGAACTTCCCCACGGACAAGGAAAACTGCATGGAGAAGTACAAGCGGATCTGGGCACAGGTCAGCGATGCATTCGCCGACTACAGCGACTATCTGGTTTTTGAATCGCAAAATGAAGAACTGGGCTGGGAAAGCCTTTGGAACCGCTGGGGCGGCACCGAGGGCAAGACGAACTCCTATGATCTGGTCAATGAGATCAACCAGACATTTGTGGACATTATCCGTTCCTCCGGCGGCAACAATCCTCAGCGACACCTGCTCATTTCCGGCTATAACACTGATGTGGAACTGACCTGTGACAGCCTGTTCCAGATGCCCAACGATCCGGCGGGACGCTGTGCGGTATCCGTACACTATTACACACCCTCCGGCTTCGCCATTCTGGAAGAAGATGCTTCATGGGGCAAGATGCGTTCCACTTGGGGCACAGACGACGACTACGCCGAACTGAACCGGAACATGGATCTCCTGAAAACCACCTATGTGGATAAAGGAATCCCTGTCATCATCGGCGAATACGGCTGCCCGAAAAAGAACAAGGAAGAAGAATCCGTCCGGAGATTTCTTTCCTCGGTCTGCGAAGCCGCCTATTCCCGCGACATGTGTCCGGTAATGTGGGACGTCACCGATTTGCACTACAACCGGAGCAGCTGCAAGATGTTTGACGACACGCTGATGCAGCAGCTGCTGGCAGTGAAACAGTCCGGTGAAACTACGCTGACAGGCGACTGCAATGAGGATGGTATTGTCAGCGTAGCAGACGCGGTACTGTTGCAGCAGTACCTGCTGGACAGCAAGTCCCTGTCGGAAACCGCTGCAACATTGGCAAACTGCAACGGCGACGGCAGCGTGAACGGGCTGGATCTGGCAGTGCTGCGGCAAAAGCTGACAGCGTAACCATGACATTTTCAGCGTGCATCTTTCTTCTCCAGAAAGATACGCGTTTCTCAAAATGTATTTCACAGTCTGAATCCCTGTGAGGTACACACATTCTGCAAAAAGCGGACGTTCTTCCAACTGGAAAAATGTCCGCTTTTTGTATTTGCAGAACAGCCATGCCTTGTGGAAAAGCAGCCTCACCAGCATGATTTCCACTGCCTGTTTTTCCACAGAAGTTGTTTCCACATTTTCCACACGTTTCAACAATTACACTTTTCCACAAAAGAGAAAACCGGTTGAAAACATCGCAGTTTCAACCGGTTTTCCGATTTTCAATTCTATTTTTGTTTTCCACACACGCAATTTTTGCTGTGGAAAACTAGAGAAACATACTCTTAGTCCTGCGGACGAATGCAGTCAGTGAACATGTACCGCTGCAGGGGTTCCGGAATGCGGACAGAACCGTCCTCGTTGAGGTTGTTTTCCAAGAATGCAATCAGCATGCGGGGCGGAGCAACAACGGTGTTATTCAGAGTGTGAGCAAAGTACTTGTTGCCGTCCTTGCCCTTGATGCGAATTCCCAGCCGTCTTGCCTGTGCGTCGCCCAGATTGGAGCAGCTGCCCACTTCGAAGTACTTCTTCTGACGGGGCGACCATGCTTCTACGTCCAGGCTCTTGACTTTCAGGTCAGCCAGATCGCCGGAGCAGCACTCCAGTGTCCGAACCGGAACGTCCAGACTGCGGAAGAACTCTACGGTATAGCCGTACATCTTATGGAACCAGTCCATGCTTTCCTCTGGCTTGCAGACAACGATCATTTCCTGCTTTTCGAACTGGTGGATACGATACACGCCGCGTTCCTCGATGCCGTGTGCACCCACTTCTTTCCGGAAACACGGAGAATAGCTGGTCAGAGTCTGGGGCAGCTTTTCTTCCGGCAGAATGGTATCGATAAACTTACCGATCATGGAGTGTTCGCTGGTACCGATCAGGTAGAGGTCTTCGCCCTCGATCTTGTACATCATGCCTTCCATTTCGGCAAAGGACATTACGCCGGTCACCACGTTGCTGCGGATCATGAACGGCGGAATGTAGTAGGTAAAGCCCTTGTTGATCATAAAGTCGCGGGCATAGGCCAGCACAGCCTCGTGCAGGCGTGCGATGTTGCCCAGCAGGTAGTAGAAGCCGTTACCGGCCACGCGGCCTGCGGCGTCCATATCGATGCCGTCAAAGCTCTCCATGATCTCGGTGTGGTACGGGATGGGGAAATCCGGCACGACAGGCTCGCCGAAGCGCTGGGCTTCCACGTTATAGGTATCGTCCGGGCCGATGGGCACGCTGGGGTCGATCATCTGGGGAATGGAGTACATGATCTCCTGAATGCGGGCGGACAGTGCCTCCTCTTCCTTCTCCAGCTCTGCCATCTTGTCGGCGTCCGCCTTGACGGCGGCGTTGTTGGCGTCGATCTGTGCCTGCAGCTCAGCCTTCTGTGCCTCGTCGGTGCACTTCTTCAGCTGACCGAACAGCGGGCCATTGGCCTTGCTCAGCTTGTTGCGGGCGGCCTTCAGGGCCTCCACTTCCTTCAGGGCTGCGCGGTACTTGGCATCCTTTTCGATGACCTCGTCCACCAGCGGCAGCTTTGCATCCTGAAACTTCTTTTTGATGTTTTCCTTAACGGCGTCCGGGTTCTCGCGGACAAATTTGATATCCAGCATGATTGACTCTCCTTAACTCTATTGGGCTTGCAGCGGCGCACTTGCGGCTTTCCGCTGCCGTTCAAAGGCGGCAGTTCCCGCCTTGGATCGCATGATTATTCGGTTTCCATCTGGTACTGTCCCAGCAGGTTTGCAAAGGCGCGCAGCTGCTCGTCGGAGTAAAAATGCACCGTCAGCTTGCCCTTGCCGCCGTGGTAGGCCACGTTCACCTCGCTGCCCAGCACCTGCTTCAGGCTCTCCTCCACCTCCACCGGCAAAGTGCCGCGGGGTGCGGGTTCGCGGGGCTCCTTGGCGGGCTTTGCCATCTTTTTGCAAAGCGCCTCGGCCTGACGAACGTTCAGCTGGTTGTCCGCGATGATCTGCGCGGCTTCGGCCTGCAATTCCGGTGTGGGCAGGCCCAGCACCACCTTGGCGTGACCGGTATTGATAAAACCGCTTTTCAGCAGCTCCAGCACCGTTTCCGGCAGGTTGAGCAGACGCAGGCTGTTGGCCAGTGCGCTGCGGCTCTTGCCCAGCTTGCGGGCGGCCTGCTCCTGTGTCAGGTCGCAGCGGGTCATCAGCTCCCGGATGCCGGCAGCTTCTTCCACCGGGTCCAGATCCTCGCGCTGTAAATTTTCCACCAGCGCCAGCTCCATGGCCTGCTCGTCGGACACATCCTTGATGACCACCGGCACCTCGGTAAGACCCGCCATGCGGGAGGCACGCCAGCGGCGCTCGCCTGCCACGATGCTGTAACCGCCCATGGGTCTTGGCCGCACCGCGATGGGCTGCAACAAGCCGTGCTCGGCGATGCTGGCAGCCAGCTCACTGAGGGTCTCCTGCTCAAAGGTCTTGCGGGGCTGGTCGGGGTCCGGCTCGATCTCGCGCAGCGGCAGCGTTTCCACCGCTGCGTGCTCTGACTCAAAGACCGGTGCTGCGTCCTCAAACAGACTGTCCAGCCCGCGTCCGAGCCCTCCTTTTCCTCTTGCCATTGTTTACCTTGTTCCCCCTGTTTTAATCTTCCAGAGCATTTTTCGCCGGCTCTGCGGCGGGTGCAGCCTTTGCGCGGGACTTCTTAGGTTCCTGCGGGCGGTTGTGCTTGACGAATTCGATGGCCAGATCCATGTAGGCCTCGCTGCCCTTGCCCTTCGGCTCGTAGAAATTGATGGGCTGGCCGTAGCTGGGTGCCTCCGAAATGCGGATGGAGCGCGGGATGGTGGTCTTGTACACCTTGGAGCCGAAGTACTTCTGCACCTGTTCCACCACCTGCACGGTCAGGTTGTACCGCAGCGAGAACATGGTGAACACCACGCCCTCGATATCCAGATACGGGTTATACTTTTTGCGGATGGTCTTAAGGGTGCTGATGAGCTCCGACAGGCCTTCCAGCGCATAGTACTCGCACTGCACCGGGATGAGCACACTGTCGCAGGCGCTCAGGCCGTTGAGGGTGAGCAGATCCAGACTGGGCGGGCAGTCGATAAAGATGAAGTCGTAATCCTTCTGCACCTCAGCCAGCGCCTTGCGCAGACGCCCCTCGCGGCCGGGCAGGTCGATCATTTCCAGGCTGGCACCGGCCAGACGGGTGTTGGAGCCGATGACATCGGTGCGGTACTCGGTGTGCCGGATGGCCTGCGCCGCTGTTGCCTTGCCGATAAGCACCTCGTAAGTGCCCGCCTCCACGCTGCGCTTTGGGATGCCATAGCCGGTGGTGGTGTTGCCCTGCGGGTCGAGATCTACGATAAGCACCTTTTTGCCCAATGCCGCTACGCAGGACGAAAGGTTGACGGCGGTGGTGGTTTTGCCCACTCCGCCCTTCTGGTTTGCGATCGCTACAATTTTTGCCACGCGATTTTCTTCCTCCCGGGGAAAGATTTGTTCCACATGGAACACGCAGTCGTGCCCGCCGGTTTCCCCGTCCGGCAGGCACCTTGGTTTCTAGTATAACACATCCAAATTGTTTTTTGAACCATCTGGAGCGTTTTTCAGCTGGATTTTTAACTTTTGAGGGTGAAAAAGTTAAAAGACCGCACGATTCTGTGCTGCAAATAAACGATTTGGAATGGCTTCCGCTTCTTCCGGGTTGCGGCACCCAGCATCCGCATCGTGCCTTGGGCGGCACTTGCGTCTTGCTGGCCGCTGCCCCAACAACTCCTCCCTGCATCGGCCACTGGCCGCGGTCGTCGTTGTTGCAGGTCCCGTCCTGTAGGAATGTCTAATGTGGTTGCTACCGCTGCATTGCGCAAGGGCGTTTTTAATTTGACCCGCACGGGAATTGCAGCTGAGCTGACCGCCGCCAGCGAGCAAAGACTTCCCCCGGTCGGGGGAAGATGTCGCATAGCGACAAAAAGGGGAGTACAGGGAAGCGAAGCTGGGGCCGTGGTCAGCGGGATGCGAACGCCGCTCCAAGGCGTGAAGCATACGCTGGGAACCACAACCCGAGACAGGGCGGCGGTGCGCCTTCGTCTTGAATACTACATACCAGATTACGGATAAAAGACCCGGCAGAGGAACACGTTCAAGTGCTCTTCTGCCGGGTCTTTCTACATTTTTTTCGCAGATTTTCGACCTGAAATAGTAACAAAATTATGTCATTGAGACATCAATCCTCTATTTTTAACCGCGAAAATTGACTTGCATGCCAAAAAATCCGGGATGTTCTGGCACTTTCCATATAAATTCATGACAAAGTTTGGTAGAAATAATATTTTGTATACAGGCTGCACTTACGTTACAATACAGATGAAATATCAATTGTACGAGCAGAAGGGAGGAAATGGAGTCCACAAGGGCAATTTTCAATCACGAGTACGGGCCGATGGCGGATGCAGCGTGCAGTTTTTGCATCATCTGTTCCCATCGCCTGATGCTTAGAACGGGAGGATGTCAATGGAAGTCTTTTTGCAAGCACTGGTAAACGGGATCCTGCTGGGCGGTTTCTACTCCCTGATGGGTATGGGCCAGAACATCATTTTCGGTGTTATGAACATCGTCAACTTCTGCCACGGCGAAATGTTGATGGTGGGCATGTACATCACCTATGTTCTGTATACCTACTTTGGGGTGGACCCCTATGTAGCCCTTCCCATCGTTGCAGTGCTCATGTTCGGTCTGGGTGCGCTGATCCAGTCCACCCTGATCACCCCTTCGCTCAAGACCAAGAGCTTTACGAACCTGCTGTTCCTCACCGTCGGTCTGGGCCTGCTGCTCACCAACGGCGCTCTGGTCATCTTTGGTTCCACCTATTATAAGATCATTACCCCTTATGCCCAGACCTACATTCCGCTGGGTCCGGTCACGATCGCGCTGCCCCGTCTGATCAGCTTCCTGATCCTGATCGTGGTCGCCATTGCACTGTTTGCCTTCCTCAAGTATTCCACCACCGGCAAGCAGATCCGCGCCGTATCCCAGAACCCCATTGGTGCTGAGGTCGTGGGCATCAACGTCAAGAAAATTTACATCCTGACCTATGGTCTGGGCGTTGCTCTGGCCGGTATCGCCGGTTCTCTGCTCACCCAGTTCTACACCATCTATCCCACCGCAGGCGCAAGCTTCGGCTTCCGCGCACTGATCGTCGTGGTCGTGGGCGGTCTGGGCTCCATCCCCGGCGCATTCTTCGCCGGTATTTTCCTGGGCCTGCTGGAGCAGATGAGTGCATTGTTCATCAGCCCGTCCTACAGTGATATGATCGTGTTCGTCACCTTCATCATCATTCTGGTCGTGCGTCAGGTCATGATTCTGAGGAGGCGATAAGATGGATACCAGAAAAGCAGTTAAAACCTATCACCGCAATCTGGCGATCGTTCTGGCTATCATCGTCGCCATCTTCGCAGCGATCCCGCTGGTCGTGGATAAACCCTACATCATCAACATTTTCGTTCTTACCTTCTATATGTCCACCCTGTCCATGGCATGGAACATTCTGGGCGGCATCACCGGCCAGAACTCGCTGGGTCTGGCCGCTTACATGGGTCTGGGTGCCTATGTGTGCTGTCTGGTGGTCACAAAGACGGGCATGAACCCCTGGGTGGCCGCTGTGCTGGATATGCTCGTTGTGGGCGTTGTGGCCGGAGTCATCTTCTTCCCCAGCCTGATCCTGCGCGGCCCCTACTTCACGCTGGTGTCCATCGCGTTTGCCGAGTCCATCCGTCAGTTCATCATCAACTCGGAGTTCTTCGGCCGCGCATCCGGTGTGGGCCTGCCCTTCGGCAAGGACTCCTTTGCGCAGTTCCGCTTTACCAGCAAGGTGCCGTACTACTACATCGGCTTCATCATGATGGTGGGTGTCTACCTTATCATGAAGAAGATCGGCCGCTCCAAGCTGGGCTTTGCGCTGCGCACCATCCGCGAGGATGAGGACGCAGCCGCCGCCATCGGCATCAACCCCACCAAGTACAAGGTCATTGCCGTTGTCATTTCGGCTATCATTGCCGGTCTGGTCGGCTTCTTCTACGTCAGCTACATCCGCTACATCGACCCCGATGTTATGATCCAGTCCAAGTCCACTGAGATCGTGCTGCCGGCAGTCGTGGGCGGCGCTGCCTACATCGAAGGCCCGCTGATCGGCGGCCTCATCATGATCCCGCTGAGCGAACTGCTGCGTGCAAACTTTGCCGCCATCCTGCCCGGCATCAACATGCTGATGTACGCCATCGTGCTGATCGTGGTCATCCGCTTCCGTCCGTCCGGTATTCTGGGCTGGTACATGAACTCGAAGGTCAAGACCTTCATCGATGAAAAGATCCTCAAAAAGCCGTCTCTGGACGTGCTGGAAGAGTATGAGCTGATGGCAGACAAGGGAGGGAAGTAATCATGGCAGAAAAGCCTATTATTGAAGTCCAGGGCCTGACCAAGCGGTTCAAGGGTCTGACCGCCGTGCATGATGTTTCTTTCTCGGTGGAGAAAGGCTCCATCACCGGCATGATCGGCCCCAACGGTGCTGGTAAATCCACCACCTTCAACATGATCTGCGGCTACTACCCGCCCACCGAAGGCAAGATCTTCTACAATGGTGAGGACATCACCAACAAAAAGGCGTATGAGTACACCAACATGAAGATCGCCCGCACCTTCCAGATCATGAAACCTCTGAAGAACCTGAGCGTTCTGGATAACGTCACCGCCGCCGCCTACTTCGGCCACGCCGGTGCAAAGAGCGAAAAAGAGGCCAAGGAGCGCGCCATGGAGGTGCTGCACTTCACCGGCCTGTACGAAAAGCGTCATGTGATCTCCAAGGACATGGGCACGCCGGACCAGAAGCGTCTGGAGATGGCCCGCGCTCTGGCCACCAAGCCCGAAGTGCTGTTTCTGGACGAGAACATGGCAGGCTTGAACCCGGCTGAGACCGAAGAGGCCATCCAGCTGATCCGCAAGATCAACGAGTCCGGTGTCACTATCCTGCTCATCGAGCACATCATGAAGGCGGTCGTGAGCCTGTGCGAGAAGGTCATCGTCCTTCACCACGGCGAAAAGATCGCTGAGGGCACGCCCGAGCAGGTCATGAACGATCCTTACGTCATGGAGGTGTATCTGGGCACCAAAAAGGAGGGCGCAAGTGCTTAAAGTTGAAGGTCTGAACGCCGGTTACGGCTCTGTGAACATCCTGTGGGACATCGGCTTTGAGGTGAAGGATGGCGAGATCGTTTCCATCCTTGGCTCCAACGGTGCCGGTAAGACCACCATGGTGCGCACCATCACAGGTATGGTCAAGGCCAGCTCCGGCAAGGTGGAGTTCAACGGGGAGGACCTCTCCGGCAAAAGCTCCCGCGTTATTCTGGACAGCGGCATCGTGCAGGTGCCGGAAGGCCGTCAGCTCTTTACCGAGATGACCGTGCTGGAAAATCTGGAACTGGGTGCATTCAATAAGGAGACCAAGGCGCATTTTGCAGAAAATCTGGAAAAGTGCTATAACTGGTTCCCCAAACTGCGCGAGCGCGCAAAGCAGGCTGCCGGCACTCTGTCCGGCGGCGAGCAGCAGATGGTGGCCGTGGCCCGTGCGCTGATCGGTATGCCCAAGCTGCTGATCCTGGACGAGCCCAGTCTGGGCCTTGCCCCCAACATCGTGGACGACATTCTGGAAGTGGCCAAGACCATGGTGAAGAATGACGGCATCTCGGTGCTGCTGGTGGAGCAGGACATTACCAAGGCCCTTGCAGCGGCTGACCGCGGCTATGTCATTGAGAACGGCCGCGTGGCGCTGGAAGGCACCGCCGCCGAGCTCTCGGCAAACGAGCACGTCAAGAAGGCGTACCTCGGCATCTGATTTTGGAAACTGGATGTCCGGCGGGCACTACTTCACACGGTGCGGCGGGGCATCTCGGATTAACAAGCTGTTTTTTACAAACAGAATTGGAGGACAATTATGAAAAAGATCTCTCGTAGAAGCTTCCTGAAGGCATCTGCCGTTCTGGGCGGTGCAGCTGCTCTGACCGCTTGCGGCGGCTCTTCCGCTTCCACCAGCACTGCAGCATCTACCAGCACCGCAGCATCCGGCAGCACTGCAGCAGCCAGCGGTGACACCATCAAGATCGGTACCATCTATGCAATGTCCGGCGGCAACGCAGCCATCGGCGAGAACATCCTGCGCGGCATCGACTTCGCAGTGGACGAGATCAACAAGGCAGGCGGCGTGAACGGTCAGATGCTGGAAGTTGTCCGCGGCGACCATGCAGGCGACGCAGCCACCGGTAAGTCTGAGGCAGAGCGCCTGATCACTCAGGAAGGCGTCAACGTCATCATGGGCTGCCATATGTCCGTTGTTACCGAGGTCGTGGCTCAGGTCTGCCAGCAGTACGGCATCCCCATGATCACCGCTATCTCCACGCTGGACCGTCTGACCGACGAGGATCACAAGGACTACGATTACTTCTTCCGTCTGTGCCCGCTGAACTCCGTCTACGTGGAAGATATGCTGAAGTATCTGCAGGACTCCAAGGAGCAGACCGGCAACGAGATCAAGAAGGTCGCCATCTTCACCGATAAGGCTGCCATCGGTCAGGAGCTGATCCGCTGCGTCAACCTGTTCGCACCGGACTACGGTCTGGATGTTGTGGCCGAAGTGGACTACAGCTCCAACGCGACCGACCTGTCCTCTCAGATCCTGGCTCTGAAGCAGGCTGATCCCGATGCCATCCTGTGCGACTCCTACATCGGCGACGCTACTCTGTTCGTCCAGACCCTGAAGGAGCAGAACTACAAGCCCAAGATGATCGTTGCCAAGGCAAACGGCTTCACCGATCCTTCCTTCATCCCGAACCTGGGCGCATCCGCAAACGGCGTGGCTTCTGTTGTCGAGTTCAACCCCGACCTGACCAACGGCGTGGAGATCAACGAGGACTTCAAGAAGGTCTACAATGTCAACATGAACGGCCACTCTGCTGAGTCCTACACCGTTGTGTGGCTGTTCAAGTCCGCCATCGAGAAGGCCGGCTCCACCGACGGTGCCGCTGTCCGCGACGCTCTGGCAGAGCTGTCCATCGACGGTGCATTCGAGGGCGGCCGCAAGATCGTTCTGCCCTACTCCAAGATCGAGTTCACTCCCGAGTACGAGATCGGCGGCGTAAAGCACTACCGTGACAACACCTACGCTTCTGTTGCAATCGCACAGGTGCAGGATCAGGAGTGGAAGACCGTCTGGCCCTTCGAGTTCGCTTCCTCCAAGATCCAGGAAGTCACTCTGGGCTGATAAAGTTACCCCAAAGAACACAAAAGGCGAGCCGTCCAATGGGCGGCTCGCCTTTTTGCATCTTCAGTTGTTTTTGATATAAGTAAAAATATCCTCCGGCACCGCTGCCAGTGCATCCGCACCGGCAGCGGTCAGTTCTGCGCGGCCCCGGAAGCCCCACAGCGCGCCCATGGCGGGCAGCCCGGCATTGTGTCCGGTGAGGATGTCCACATCGCTGTCGCCCACGAACAGGGTGGCAGAGCGGTCTGCACCGATCTCGTCCATCAGCGCATACAGCCCGGCGGGGTCCGGCTTGGTGGGCACACCGGGCCTGCTGCCGCGCACGGCAGCAAAGCGGCCTGTGCCGAAATAGTGGGCGATGATCTTGCCGCAGAGCGGGTCGGCCTTGTTGGAGAACACTGCGCACGGAACACCCTGTGCCCGCAGCTCGTCCAGCAGCTCCGGGATGCCGGGATAGGGGGCCGTCTTGTCCTCCTTGTGGGCGTCGTACCGGGCAGTGAATTCAGCCAGCGTGGCCGCCAGCTGCTCCGGCGTGCGGGCATTTTCCGGCGAGAAGCGCTCCACCAGCTTCGGGATGCCATTGCCCACCATGTGCTTGAACTGTTCCACCGTAAAGGTGGGCCAGCCATGCTGTGCACACACCCAGTTGCCTGCATCGGCAAGGTCGTCGATGGTGTTCAGAAGGGTGCCGTCCAGATCGAATAATACAGTTTTTATCACAGAAAAAGACTCCTTACAGTTTCAGAAAAGCAAAAAAGGCAATTCGCTGCACTTTACGCTGCGCACCCTGCACTTCACCCCGCCCGGAAAGGTGAGGGTGAGGTTCGTGCGGTGCACCGCCGCGGCCCACGGCGACTGCAGGGCCGTCAGGGCCGGAACAGGGCAGAGCACGCAGATGTCGTGCAGATGGAAGCCGTGCTGCCAGCGCAGGGTCAGACGGCCGTTTTGCAGCCAGATGCCCTCTTTGCGCCAGCCGTTGTACGCACCCACCAGCAGGGCCGCAAACACGGCGGTGACCACCAGCAGCGGCACCGTGAGGGCAGGCAGGGTGTAGCGGGATACCGCTGTCAGCAGCAGGCACAGCCCGCAGGGGATGCCGGCAGGCAGAAAAAACGCCGGGATGCTGCGGCCTGCGGTGTCCACCGGGGCTTTTGGCGGCAGGGCAAAGCCGGGCAGAAGCTCCTGTAGAAAAGGGCCGTCCTCCCGCCAGACCAGCAACGGGATCTCCGGCTGGCAGCTGCCTGCTGTAACGAACACCGGGCAGTAGCCCAGTGCCCATGTGGCAGGCGAGCGGCGTAGGTCCGCATAGCTCAGATGTTCCAGCGCAAGGCGCATCTCGTACTGGCGCACAAAGCCGCCCCTGCTGCCAAGGTGGCTCTCGGTGCGCCACACGGTGTAATGGGCTGCATGGGCCGCACTGCGCACAAGGCTTGCGCAGAACAGCACACCGCCCAGCACCAGCAGCCATGCTGTGCCCATGGGCAGCCAGCGCGCCGCCCACGCCGCAATGCGGTTCAGGTGGGCAAAGGCCGCCGTCTGGGCATCCGGCGCATAGGGCCTGCTCTGTTTGATGGCCAGCGCCAGCAAAGCAAGGGTGGAAAGGCCGTTGGCACCCAGCACCGCAAAGGCCAGCTTTTCGCCGCCGCGCGGGGTGTGGGCCACAGCATCCCGGCGCGGCATCATGCGGTCAGCTAAAAACTGCGCGTCCTGCGCGCTCAAAAGCAGGGTCAGGGTGCGCTTCTGCCCGGCAGGGTACAGCACCACCCGGCTGGCACCGGCCAGCCGGTAGAGCAGGGGCCGCTCGATGGTGAGCGCTGCCAGCTGGCTGGCTTTCAGGCAGCGGTCCAGCCGCACGCCCAGCCGCCAGCGCACCCGCAGGGTTCCCTGTGCATCCACCCGCCAGCGGCCTGCGTGCAGCACGGCGGCGCTCACAGCGGCAAGCACTGTCAGCAGCGCCGCGCCCTGCACCAGAGCCGTGCGCAGCGCCGCCCAGTTGCGGGCAAACAGCACCTGCAAAAGCGGCAGCAGATACAGCAGGATGGTCTTGCGCAGAAAATGCAGCACCGCAAACGGGTGGAAGCCGCGTTCGGTCATGGCGTTTCCTCCATCAGCACAGCGGCAAGGGCCTGCGCCTGCAGGGCATCCACGCCCGGCAGAAACAGCTGTACGCCCGGGCCGTGCACCACCAGCACGCTGCACCCGGCCAGCCACAGAAGCGGCGTGCGCAGGGTCCACACGCCAGTCACGGCCCGGCGGGGCAGCTGCCGTGTGATGGGAACGGCGATACCGGCCCGCACGGCAGTGTTCCGGGCGGTGAGCACTGCGGTAAAGCTGCAGGCTCTTGCCCACGCGGCGAACACAAGGCACACCCACAGGGCACAGAAAATACACCCGGCAAACAGGCTCTGCCAGAACACAAAAGGCGCGCAGAACACGCCGGGAACAGCGGCCCAGACGCACAGTACGGCCCGGCCCTTGGGCGGGATGATCAGCGCCGTGCGCAGCAGGTCACGTTCGGTCATTTGCCGGAAAGGCCCCATGCATCCATCAGCAGGTGCAGGGTGTCATCCTGCGTCAGGCAGAGGATGCGGTCCCACGGCAGTAAGGTGGTATTGCCGTGGGGGATGATGAACTCCGCATCGCGGGTGATGCACACCAGAATGACGTCGCCCGGCATAGGGATGTCCTTGACCGCCTGCCCTGCAAACTGGAAGTTCTCCGGCAGCAAAATTTCGTTCAGGCTGGCAGTGCCGCCGCCCAGCGAGAGCAGCTGGCGGATGGTATCCGTCTCGATCTCGCGCTCAAGGATGTGGCTCAGGTTGTCGGTGCCGCACACTACGGTGTCCACGCCTAAGGTGTGCAGCAGCTCGCGATTCTTGGGGTTGGAGGCCCGGGCCACAGTGCGGTTCACGCCAAACTCCCGCTTTGCGATCTGGCAGGCCACAAGGTTATTCTCGTCCGCACCGGTCACGGCCACAAAGGCATCGCAGCTGGCAACGTCGGCCGTGCGCATGGTGTCAAAGCTGATGGCATCGCCGCAGATCACCGGGATATCCAGCGAATCGGCCAGCGAACGGCACAACATTTCCTGCGGTTCAATGATGGTCACTTTGTGGCGGTGGGCCAGCAGGCTCTGGGCCAGATACATGCCCACTTTGCCGCCGCCTGCGATACAAACTTTCATATGCTTCCCTCACTTTTTACTTTGCCAGTGCGCGGAACACCGATTGCTCGGTGAGCACCGTGGGGCAGATGGTGTCGATCTCGTAAGCCTTGTGGTACAGCACCTGCAGGTGCGGGTCGGACACGCGGCAGATCACCTTCTCACGGCGGAAGATGCTTTTTGCGATCTGTGCCGCCATCAGATTTACCGAGTCGTCCTCGCTCACAGCGGCCACGGCATCGCAGCTGTCAATGCCGCCCTGCCGCAGGGTATCCGGGTCGGTGGGGTCGCCCACCAGTGCCGTGCCGCCAAAGCTGTAGTCGTCAAAGGCATCCAGACGCTTGAGCTGTTCGGGATCCTTTTCGATCAGCGAGATATCATGGCCGATGCGTTCCAGATCGCGGATGAGGGAAGCACCCACCTGGTCGCAGCCGATCACCAGAATATTCATATGGATTCACCTCGTTGTAGAATGGTTCAACAAAAATACCAAGAGTGTTTAAACTCTGTTTTGATTTGCGGATAAAATAGAAGGAAAAGGGTCTTTGCATCAGTATAACACATTTCCCGACGCAGTAACAGCCTGCAGGGCAAAAGTGGCGGCGGGCGTAAAAATTTTCGCATTCTGCGTGCGTGCAGAGACATAGTATGGTATACTGGAAGAAAATAAGCTGCTGTGCCTTTGTGCACAAGGAGGGGTACTTACGTTTTTTGAGATCATCAAAGCCATCCTGATGGGCATTGTGGAGGGCATTACCGAGTGGCTTCCCATTTCGTCCACCGGTCATATGATCCTGCTGGAGCAGATCATCAAATTCAACGCAAGCGAAGAGTTCATGTCCATGTTCCGTGTGGTCATCCAGCTGGGTGCCATCATGGCCGTGGTGGTGCTGTTCTGGGGCAAGCTGTGGCCCTTTGGCATGAAGCAGGGCAGGGTCATTTCCAAGCCCAGTGTGTGGAACCTGTGGTTCAAGGTGGTAGCGGCCACGATCCCGGTGCTCATCATCAGCCCGCTGGACGACTGGATGGAAGCTCACTTCTACAATTACATCACGGTTGCCGCGATGCTCATTCTGTACGGCGCGCTGTTCTTTGTTGTGGAGAACCGCCGCGCCGCGCCGCACGTGAGCCGACTGGAGCAGATCACCTACCGCGATGCCATCATCATTGGCCTGTGGCAGTGTCTGGCCATCATTCCGGGCACCTCCCGCTCCGGTGCCACCATCGTGGGCGGCCTGCTGCTGGGCCTGTCCCGCGCCTGTGTGGCAGAGTTCACCTTCTATCTGGCCATCCCGGTCATGGCGGGTGCATCCCTGCTCAAGGTGGTCAAGTTCGCGGTTTCCGGCGTATCCATCACCGGCACCGAGATCGCCGTGCTGCTGGTGGGCTGTGTTGTGGCCTTTGTGGTCAGCCTTGCAGCTATCCGCTTCCTGATGGATTACGTCAAGCGCCACGACTTCAAGTTCTTCGGCATCTACCGCATCGTGCTGGGTGCCATCGTGCTGGCTGTGGCGGCCATCACCGCGCTGGCATAAGAGAAAATCCTATAATAAAAACAGGGGCTGCTGCACGGCATTCGGTGCAGCAGCCCCTGTTTTTTAGTATTAAACGCTCACTCTTCCGCTTTTTTCACCTTTACGCGCCACTTGTGGGACATATACTCCGAGCGCAGCTTGTTGGTGACGAAGGTCTGGCTGCTGTACAGGCCGTGGTGGCCGGAGAGCATATAGCAGATGCCGCAGCCCAGCGCGATGAGTTCCAGCCCGGCGCCGCTGAACAGCTCAAACCCCAGCAGGATGGAGGGGATCAGGGCGTTGGTGGCACCGCAGAAGATGGACACCAGCCCCACCGCCGCCGCAAACCCGGCGGGCAGACCCAGCAGCGGGCCGACCACGCAGCCGAAGGTAGCGCCCACAAAAAAGCTGGGCACTACCTCGCCGCCCTTGAACCCGCAGGCAAGGGTCAGCGCGGTAAGGAAGATCTTGCACAGAAAATCCCACGGCAGCGCCTGTCCCTGCTCCACGGCGGCAATGATGACGCTCATGCCCGCGCCGTTATACCGCCCCACGCCGAACAGATAGGAAAAGCCGATGACCAGCACGCCGCCCGCAAAGACCCGCACCCACGGGTTCGGGAGAAGCTTTGGCACGGTGTGCTCCATGAAGTGGAGGGTGTAGCAGAACAGGCGGGAAACGGCAGCGCAGGCCACGCCCAGCAGGATGACCAGCAGGGCAGTCCGGACATTCAGCTCCGGCGCAGTGAGGGCAAAGTGGGTGGGCGCGATGCCAAAGACCAGCGAGCAGCCGTAGGCGATAAGGGCAGAGGTAAAGGCCGGGACAAAGGCAGAAGTAAAGGTCAGGCCCACATCCTCCACCATCATAGCAAAGCAGGCCGCCGCCAGCGGGGTGCCGAACAGGGCAGAGAAGAACGCAGCCATGCCGCTGATGGTGGCGGTGCGGCGGTCGTGGTCCTTGAGCCGCAGCAGGGTGCCGAGGTTCCAGCCGATGCTGCCGCCCATCTGCAACGCAGCGCCCTCGCGGCCGGCAGAGCCGCCGCACAGGTGGGTGAGCACCGTACCCAGAAAGATGGCGGGCACCAGCAGAATGCTGACCGGCTCGCCGCTCTGCACGGCGCGCAGAACGTTGTTGGTGCCCACACCCTCGCACTTTGTTACCTTATAAAGGGCAGTGATGAGCAGACCTGCCACAGGCAAAAGGAACAGCAGCCAAGGCTGCGCGGCGCGCAGCTCGGTGGCGTGCTCGACAGCAAGGTGGAACAAGGTGCCCAGAAATCCACAGAGCAGACCCATGGGAACCGCCAGAAAGAACCATTGCAGCGCCACCCGCAGGGCGGCTTCGGCTTCGCGCCGGAATGTATCAAAATCGTTCATAGAAAATAACTCCTGTATCTTGACGTCCGTTCCGTTTTTCGGAACCGATATAAAATAACACCGCAGGGCAGGGCTGTCAACCCCAAAATGGGCAGAGCAAAAGCGGGGCTGCTCCATTTTCTGTTTACACCGCTCGCCCGGGTGTGCTATACTGAAGGCAGTACCGCACAATTCCCGCCTGACGGCTCAAGCACCGTTCCGGCGGCTGCGGCACGGCATCTGCGTTGCCAAAATGCTCGATAATACACAAAGTATTATCTGCGCTTTTGGCTTAGCATCTGCCGCACCTCGCGCGCCGTATCGGCACTTAGAATTATGCGGTACTGTCTATACGTCCGGGCACCGCCCGGCGATTACGGAAAAACGAGGGAAAACAATGCTGAATGTGATTATTTTTCTGGTGGGCGCGCTGATCATGTTTTACATGGCGCTGCGCAGCGTGCGGGCGCGGCAGCAGCTGCGCACCAAGGGCGTCTGCGTGCAGGCCACGGTAAGCGGCACGGTGCAGAGCCGGGACGGCGCTGCCTATGTGCTGGAGTTTACCACCGCAGGCGGCAGCCACCGGCTGCAATATCCCAAGCCCGCCAAGGGCAAGCCCTTTGCCGAGGGCAGCGTGGTCACCCTGTACTACGACCCGGATGCCCCGGAGAAGATGTTCGTAGAGGGCGACAAGTCCGTGCTGGGTGCTGAGCTGCTGTACGCTGGCATCGGCGTGGCGCTGCTGGTGCTGATGGTCGGCATCATGAACCGCTGAGAAGGAGGGACACCGCATGAAACTGGAACATTTCGGCATGGCTGAGCCGGGGGACTGCCGGTTGGTATTCACGGCAAGCGCGGAGGAGCTGACCGCTGCGCTGGCAAAGGAGCAGGCCGCCCCGGACGCCCCGCAGGACGAGGAAGAACTGCTGACGGCAGCGGTAAACCGCACCATTCTGGAGGGCTTTGACCCTCTTTACCGGCAGCTGGTGCAGGAGCAGAAGCTTGTACCGGTGACCGACCCAGATTTTGAGCTGCTGGCGGTCAACAAGGCCGAGGGCTTCCGGGCGGGAGCACAGTTCTACACCCTGCCACCGCTGGAGCTGGGACAGGACACCGGCTTTGTGCAGCCTATCGAGCCCCACCCGCTGCGCCGGTTGACCATTGAACTGGAGATCAACCGCAACTACGGCGATGAAGAACGCGCCGCCGATGCCGCAGGCAAGGCCGCGCTGCGCGACCGGGTGACCCGGGAGCTCTACGCAAAGCGCTGCGCACAGGCCAAGGACCGGGCTGAAAAGGAGCTGGTCTGGCAGCTGGGCGATGAGGTGACCGGCCCGGTGCCAAAGCGGCTGGAAGCGGGCAACTACTTTGCCGAGCAGCGGCAGTTCAATCTGAGCTTGCAGGCAAACGGTATCAACTTTGACCAGTTCTTGGCCGTGCGCGGGCAGACGGTGGAGCAGTTCCGGCAGTGGCTGCACCAGCAGGCAGAGCGCAAGCTGCGCAGCTGGCTGGGGCTTTTGCTGGTGGCCGAGCGGGAGGGCTTACAGCCCACCGAAGCCGAGGTGAACGCTGCTCTTGCGCACTGGGACGAGAAGCTGGACGGAGAGCGCACCTTCCCGGCGAACGACACCCGCAAGGTGCGCCAGCGCCTTGCCCGGGCAAAGGCTGCGGCCTTTGTAGTGGCGCATTCCACCCTCACCCCACCGCCGTCCGAACCCCTTGTACAGGAACCGGAAGCAAAATAAAAATCATGTAATCTATGCCATGGCGGGCAGTCTGCGGGCTGCCCGCCGTGGCATTTTTTGCAAAAAGGGACAGCGGCGCACCCGCAGGTGTTCCGCTGTCCCGAACAGTATCGTGTTATTCCAGATGATGCTTCCGGCAGAACCTTTTGCTCACCCAGTACATCCCGCCCCACAGCAGGACTGCGAGCACAAGGTAGACCGGGTTTTTCAGAGAGCTGACCAGCGACTGCCCAAAGACAGCCATCATGGCCACCATCAGACCCTTGCCCAAAAGGACAGCGCGCAGGTAGCGCTTTTCGTCAAAGTCCGACATCCCGAAGGCAAAGTGCATGAAGGAGGTGGGGGTGAAGGGCAGCAGCGACAGCATGAACAGGGACGAGGTATCGAAGCGGTTCACCCACTGCTGTGCCTTTTCCAGCTTGGGGGAGCGGCTGGCTACCTTCCAGAAAAAGCGCTTGATGAGCCGCCGCCAGAATAAAAACATGATGATGCCGCCCAGCGCCACGCCTGCCCAGCTGTACAAAAAGCCCAGCAGACCGCCGTGTGCGGCTACGTTCAGTGCTACAATGGCGATCAGCGGCAGCGGCGGAAAAAAGGACTCTACCATCGCCAGCAAAATGGGCACAAGGGGGCCAAGCCCCTCAAAGCCCGCCAGCAGCGCCTCCCAGTATTCCAGTGTTCCAAGCTGGTGCACCCAGCCCATCAGTGCGGTTTGCATCCTGTGTCCAATCCCTTTCTGTGCAGCGGTGCCGGGACGTTCCCGGGCAGGCTGCATCATGCTTAGTATATCCATTCTCTATGACAGAGCCATGAACAGAGTGTGCATTTTTCGACACGCTTCAGGCTCTGCTACCAATACTACGAGATGAAAAGGGATTTTCCTGCCTTTATTTTTCCGCAGCCTGCTTTTCAGCCTTGGCGCGCATCCGCTCCAGCTGGGCGGTGCGCAGTTTTTCCCAGCGGGCAAGGCTTTCGGCGTCCGGCATCTGGGCGCAGCGGGCAAAGCTCCAGTGCAGGCCGTCCCGGCGGGACAGCTTGTACCGCTGGAACACGCCCTGCCCGGCGGCGTTGCTGCTGCCGGTGCAGCTGGGGCACTGACACAGGGTATACCAGCTGTTGCTGCCCTTTTTCAGCCAAATCTCGTCCGGCTGCAGGGTGGTGCCGCACTCCGGGCAGGGCATCTGGCTGATCTTGGGGTCAGCCCGCCATGCGTACTGCTCCACATAGCCGTGGAACACCGTAAAGTCCCGGTAGTCACCGGGGGTCTGGCACAGGCTCTGGCGCAGCGCCTCGTCCTCGGTGGGGTAGGCGGCAAGACCGGCGCGCAGATCCAGCAGACGGCAGACATCGGCGGTGTACAGCGTGTCCGAAAGTGCATCGTGGAAGGGGCGTTCCATGGGGACGCCCATGCGGGTGACCACGCTTTCCAGCGTCATGCCCTCGCCCTCCTTGCGGGGATGCTCCCGCAGAAAGACCTGCTGCAGGTCATACCAGACGGTGGGCCTGGACTCGTCCAGATTGCACAGGAACAAATTCTGCTTGAGCACCGGCACGTCATCCAGACCCCACTCGGCAAACTCGGCATCCGGGCCGCACCACTGCATAAAGCGGCGCAGTCCCTGCACGATGGGCTCGCCCCTGTCCAGATCGGCCTGCGTCAGGCCGGTCACCTTGGCGATATGGTGCTGCAATTTGCGGAAGATGCGGGGACGCAGATGGATGGAAAAGGTGTCCAGCACATTGGCATCCTCGTCGATCTTTACGGCGCCGATCTCCACGATCTCGCCCCGCAGGGTCTGCTGCACCCCATGGTAGTTAAAGGTATACGGCTGGTAGCCGATGTTCCATTCCAGATCAAATAAAACCAAGTTACGCGGCATTGCTTTGTTAGTCCTCTCGTAAAATAAACTTCTCCACGGCCTCGGCCACGCCGTCGTGGTTGTTGTCGGCGGTGGTCACATAGTCGGCGCAGTCCTTTACCGGCTGCTCGGCGTTCTGCATGGCCACGCCCACCCCGGCGTAGGCGATCATGGAGCGGTCGTTCAGGCCGTCGCCGCAGGCCATCAGGTTCTCGCGGGTCAACCCCATGCGGCGCAGAAGTTCCGCCAGACTGCCGTCCTTGGCTACGCCCAGCGGCACCGCCTCGATAAAGAAGGGGCTGGAGGGGTACAGGTCGGCGCGGCCTGCAAACTGCTGCTGCCCGGCGGCGCACACCGCGTCCCGGCGGGCGGGATCCAGCGTGATGAGCATCTTGCACACGGGGTAGTTCACATAGGACGCCAGATCATCCACATGGATCATGGGCAGCTTGGTGGTAAAGCACTCCTTGTTGGCCCACTCGTCCTTGTCCCGCTCACAGACGATGCCCTCGCGGTTATAGGTCAGGATGGCAATATCCTGCGCGGCGGCAAAGGCGCACAGCTCGGGCACAAGGGCGGGGTCCAGCGTTTTTTCCACCAGCGTTTCGCCGGTGCGGCAGTCCACGATCTTGCCGCCGTTGTAGGACAGGATACAGCCGCCCTTTTTGTCCAACCCCAGCTCCTCAGCCAGCGGCTGGATGCCGGCGGTGGGCCGGCCGGACGCCAGCACGATGGTCACACCTTTTTCAATGGCGGCGTCCAGCGCGGCGCGGGTGCGCGGGGTGACGAGTTTCTGGTCGTTGGTCAGGGTGCCATCCAGATCCAGCGCCAGCACTTTGATATCAGACATATTTAAAAGATCCTCTCAATATAGAAGTATATCTCAGCTTGCTCTTTCTATTGTACAATGAAAAGCCCCCTGCTTGCAACCCTTGCGGGGCGGTTCGGCGCAAAAAGTGCCTCGGCGGCGGGCGTTACAGGCAGATTTTACCTGTTTTGCCCGCATTTTACACCGCCGCTCTTCCGTGCGCCAAAGGTTTACCTAAGTGTTACACGGGGCTGGTTTCGCCGCTGCGGGCGGTGCGCTACAATACAGGTGTTCCCACAAGAAATAGTAGAACCGCCCCAAGCCGGGCTGAAAAAAGAGAGGATATCTGTTATGAAGAATGCGAAAATTTCCCGCCGCAGCTTCCTGAAAGCCGGTGCCGTGGCATCGGCAGTGGGCATGCTGTCGGCTGCCCCCGTAGCCGTTCACGCCGCCGAGGCCGATGCTTCTGCCGCAGCAGACGAAGAGAACGGTCTGCTGGACGTGTTCAAAAAGCCCAAGTACGTTTTCCTGTTCATCGGTGACGGCATGGGCACTGCCCAGATCCAGTCCGCACGCTTTTACAAGGGCACTGTGGACAACAACGGCGCTGTGACCGAGGCTGACCTGAGCTTTACCAGCTTTCCGCAGGTGGGCAGCGTGACCACCTACGACAGCACCTCTTTCTGCCCGGACTCCGCTTCCACTGCCACCTCCATCGCCACCGGCCACAAGACCGAGAGCGGCGTCATCAATATGTGCCCGTGGACCCGCGATGTGCCCTACGAGACCATCGCCGAAAAGCTGCACGCCCAGAAGGGCTATAAGGTGGGCGTCATCTCCACCGTGAACATCGACCACGCCACCCCTGCTGCCTTCTATGCCCACCAGAAGACACGCAAGAACTACTACCAGATCGGCGTGGAGCTGGCAAACTCCGGCTTTGAGTACTTTGCTGGCGGCGAGTTCCAGAAGGTGAACGGCGACGGCGCCGGCCCCGACAACCATACCGTGGCTGCCAACGCAGGTTACAACGTGGTCACTACCCAGGCCGGTGCAGCGGCTCTGACCGCCGGTGCAGGCAAGACCCTGATCATTGCCGAGAATCTGGGCGATGGCAAGGCCATGAACTACGCCATGGACGCTGCCAACGGCGAGTGGCAGCTGACCGACTACGTCAAGAAGGGCATCGAGCTGCTGAACAACAAGAAGGGCTTCTTCCTGATGACCGAGTCCGGCAAGATCGACTGGGCCTGCCACGCCAACGATGCCGCTGCTTCCATCCACGATGTGCTGGAGATGAGCAACGCGGTGCAGGCTGCGGTGGACTTCTACAACGCCCACCCCAATGAGACTTTGATCCTTGTCACCGCCGACCATGAGACCGGCGGCATGGCCATCGGCTACAAAACCACCAACTACGACACCTTCCTGACCAATCTGGCACACCAGAAGATGTCCTACGCAAAGTTTGATTCCACCTATGTGCAGGGCTACATTGCCAACAAGACTCCCTTTGAGACTGCCATGCAGGATGTGAAGAACGTCTTTGGCCTGACCCTGCCCACCGACCCCGCTGCCGCCAGCGCAGGCAAGCTGCTGCTGACCGACTATGAGGTGGAGAACCTGCGCAAGGCCTACGAGCGCACCCTGCAGGTGGGTTCCTCCAGCCAGAGCAAGATGAGCCAGCAGGATTACGAGCTGTACGGCACCTACATCCCCTTCAGCATGGCTGTCTGCCACACCATCAACCACAAGTCAGGTATGGACCACACCACCTACGCCCACACCGGTGCCATGGTCAACGTGTACGCCATGGGTGTCGGTGCCGAGAAGTTCGGCGGTGTATACGACAACACCGAGATCTACCACAAGCTGGCTGAGCTGACCAAGGTTCAGTAAGAGCGCCTGATTTTCCCACCTCACTTCCTGCTTCACTTTTCCACAGCCAAGCCTCAAAATGTGCAAAACCCTTCCTGCCGCAAGCGCAAAGACTGCGCCCGGCAGGGAGGGTTTTGTTGTAATGTCAATGCTGAATGCTTCAGGCCTTCATTTCGGGAAAGCCCTCCAGCTTGGAGGTGCAGTGGGGGCAGCGCACAGCCTTGATGGAAATCTCACTCTGGCAGTAGGGGCACACCTTGGTGGTGGGCTCCTCCGGCTCGGCGGGCGCTTCGGGCTTTTTGTGCAGGGAGTTGACAAACTTGATCACAACGAACAGCACAAAGGCAACGATGAGGAAGTTGATGATGGAGTTGACGAACTCGCCGATCTTGATGCTGAAGCCGCCCAGTCCGATGACCACATCGGAAAAATCTGCCTTGAAGAACAGGCCGATCAGCGGGTTGATGATGTCCTCCACCAACGCGGTGACGATGGCGGTGAAGGCACCGCCGATGACAACGCCCACTGCCATGTCCAGCACGTTGCCGCGCATGGCAAATGCCTTGAACTCTTCAAGGAACTTTTTGATGCCGCTTTTTTTCTCCTCCATAGATAAACCGCTCCTTCTTGTTCCCTTTTTTTACCGCAAGGGGTTCTTTTATTTTTATAATAGCGTATTGTGCGGCGATTTGCAAGAGTAAAGCAGCCCCTTTTATAGAAAACAAAAAGCAGCCTCTCCCGTGAAAAAACGATCCCGGAAAGTCCGCAGACTTTCCGGGATCGTCCTATTCAAAAATAGTTTTCCGCTGATTTATGCTGCGGGCTGCTCTGCGGCAGCAGGCTGCGGGTCAGCAGTCACCGTAATGGTGCGGCTGATGCTGCCGCAGGAGTAGTTGCCCCCCGCCTTGGCGGTCTGGGTGTAGGTGCCGGGCTCGGTGGGCACGCCGCTCATTTTGCTGCTGAACCACAGGAAGGTCTTTTTCTTGTAGGTGTAGCTCACCTTGCCGTTTTCAGCCACCTGTCCGTCCGAGATCACCTTGGCGGTCAGATCAGCGTTTTGCAGCTGGGAGACGGTCATGCTGGCCGGGGCATCGGCTGCCCAGCTCAGGCTGACGTTTTCGGTCTTGGGCTTGATCTTGAACATGGCAAACCCGGCGGCGTTGATATCGCTGCTTTCCAGCGCAATGGCACCGGCAAAGTACTTGCCGCTGTCCTTGGGCTGCTCGTCCAGATAGATGCGGCTCAGCGCACCCTCGGGCAGATACTTGCGGATCAGGCTCAGCGCCAGCTTCATGCCGTTGGAAACATTCTTCACCGTGGTCAGGTAGCTGGCCGGGACAAAGAAGCTGACGGTGTCCATCACCGACACTACTTCGTCCGCCACCCGCAGCAGCACGCTGACATCGTTGCCGTCGATCAGCTGCTTGAGGTAGCTGTATACGTTGAATTCCTCGGCCTGGTCCGGGGTCTGGGACATCTTTTTGGGCAGGGGGATCAGCTTGAGCAGGGTGCGCAGCTTATCCGAGATCATCAGGGTCACATAGCCGTAGGCTTCGCCGCTGGTGCCCAGCACCACAGCGATATACTGGGTGTTTTCGGGCCGGGTCTCCACCTCCAGCTTATAATCGGAGCCGTAGACAAGGTTGCCGGTCGCCCGGATGCGGATGTTGACGATATCATTTTCATCCTCTGCCGCGCTCAGCGCTGCGGCATCGGGCAGTTCCTCGCTGACAACAGCGGTGCTTTCCGGCTGCTGCGTTGCAGCTAAAGCAGGCATCGCCAGTACACCAAGCATCATGCTGACCGCAAGCAGGAGCGAGATCCATCGTTTGGCCTTCATACGAAAACCTCCTTTGTTGTTTGGTATCATACTCACATTTTACCGCAAAATAATCCTATGGTCAATAACGGGATTCAAGCCGGGCGCATCACTCCCCGATATAGGTAAAGCGGGGCTGGGTAACGCCGTCCCGGGTCACGGTTTCCAGCCACATGGCGGCGGGGCGCACCCACAGCCCGCCCTCGCCGTACAGGGCGCGGTACACCACCATTTCCTCCTCGGTCTCGCTGTGGCGTGCCACGCCCAGCACCTGATACTCGTTGCCTTTAAAGTGGCGGTAGCGCCCGGGGCGCACCGGATATTGCAGTTCCTTCATAACTGTTCCCTTCTCTTTCTGCAAAAAGGGCTGCTGCGCCGGGCGGGTGCAGCAGCCCACAAACCTTATATTATAAATATTACAGCGTGCTGTCCGTTCCATCGCCGGGGGTCTGCTCGGCAGAGTACAGCAGCATCAGGTGGTTGGCCGAGGCTTCCAGCTGGCTCTTGGCCTGCCGCAGGGCGGCTTCCTCGGTCTCGTTCATCTTTTCGGGCTTATCCTTGCGCAGGCAGTGGCGCAGGTTGGCAAGGTCGGCCTTCACGCGGGCTTTTTCGTCCTTGTCCAACTCCTTTTTGCACTTGGAAAGCGCTTCATCCACCTTGTAGGCCAGCACCTCGGCCTGATTGTGCAGGTCCAGACGCTCCTTGCGGCGGCTGTCCTCGGCCTCGTAGGCGGCCGCGTCGGCCATGGCGCGCTGGATCTCATTCTCCGAGAGGTTCGTGCTGCCGGTGATGGTGATGTTCTGCTCCCGGCCGGTGCCGAGGTCTTTGGCCGAGACCTTCACGACGCCGTTGACGTCGATGTCAAAGGTGACTTCGATCTGGGGCTTGGACGAGAAGCTGGCCCGGATGCCGTTCAGCTTGAACTTGCCGAGGCTCTTATTGTCGCGGGCGAAATGCCGCTCACCCTGCAGGACGTTGATCTCCACGCTGGTCTGCATGGGGCGGGCCGTAGTGAATATCTGGCTCTTGCGGGTGGGGATCATGCTGTTGCGGGTGATGAGGGGGGTCGCCACGCCGCCCAGTGTCTCGATGGAGAGGGTCAGCGGGGTGACGTCCATCAGCACAAGGCCCTGCGCCGCTGCACCAGAAGCACCAGCCAGCTTGCCGCCGCCCTGTAACAGACCGCCCTGCACAGCGGCACCCATCGCCACGCATTCGTCGGGGTTGAGGCTGTGGCTCGGTTCACAGCCCAGCAGCTCCTTCACCTGACGCTCGACGGCAGGCATCCGGGTGCTGCCGCCCACGAGAAGGACTTTGCCCAGCTGCGAAGCCGAGATGCCGGCATCCCGCAGTGCGTTCTGCACCGGGGCCACCGTCCGTGCCAGCAGGTCGCCGGTCATCATCTCGAACTGGGGGCGGGAGATGGTCAGATCGAGGTGGTGGGGGCCGTCCTTGCCCACAGCGATGAAGGGCAGATTGAGCTGGGCCGAGAGGGCGCTGGACAGCTCTTTCTTGGCCTTTTCGGCCTCTTCTTTCAGGCGTCCCATGGCGGCGGGGTCGCGGGAGAGGTCGATGCGGTCCGATTTCTTGAACTCTGCCACGGCATATTCCACGATGCGCTGGTCAAAGTCGTCGCCGCCGAGGCGGGTATCGCCGCCGGTGGCCAGCACCGTAAAGGTGCCGTCTTCGATCTCGATGATGGAGACGTCGAAGGTGCCGCCGCCGAGGTCGTAGACCAGGATCTTCTGGGGCGCTTCGTTGTCAAGGCCGTAGGCCACGGCGGCGGCGGTAGGCTCATTGATGATGCGCAGGACGTTCAGGCCTGCGATGCGGCCCGCATCCTGGGTGGCCTTGCGCTGGCTGTCGTCAAAGTAAGCGGGGACGGTGATGACGGCCTCCGTCACCGGCTCACCCAAGTAGCTCTCGGCGTCGCGGCGTATCTTGGTCAGTATCATGGCGCTGATCTCCTGCGGAGTCAGGTCTTTGCCGTCGATGTGGACGCGGTAGTCGCTGCCCATATGCCGCTTGATGCTGGACACCGTCCGGCCGGAGTTGGTGGCAAGCTGGCGCTTTGCCGCGCCGCCCACCAGACGCTCGCCGTCTTTGGTGAACGCCACCACGCTGGGGGTGGTGCGCTCTCCCTCTGCGTTGGTGATGACGACGGGCTTGCCGCCCTCCACCACTGCCACGCAGCTGTTCGTGGTGCCAAGGTCAATACCGATCACTTTGCTCATTCTGGTCGTCCTCTCTGTTTTTGCGACGCGCATATTTTTCCTTCAATATCATATCGGTTCCGTATGACGATTTCTTAGAGCATTTGTAAAGATTTTGTGTTTCCGCTCATTCTCTCTCGAGCAGCTGGCGGATGACGGCCTCCGTCTCGTCCAGCCAGCTCTGGGCCGTCTCGTCGCCCTCTTTTTTGCGGACGAGGAAGCCCTGCTTCGCCTCAGCCAGCTGAGCCAGCGCCTTTTTGCGGGAGATGTACTGGGTCTCATACTGGGCCACCCGCAGGCAGACCTGCGGCATATAGGCGATGTCGGGGGTGGAGGCGCAGAGTTTCTGAGCCTTGCGGTAGGCCCGCAGAGCCGCACCGGCCCCTTTTCCCTGCACCATGGCATCGTCGCCCAGCGCCACCCATGCGGCCACATCGCCGGCGTCGGCGGCTTTTTTCCAGAACTTGCGGGCCTGTGCAGGGCTCTTGCGGCAGCCCCGGCCCTCGTAGAGCATCTCGCCCATCATGGCAAGGCCCTCGGCGCAGCCCTCTTCGGCAGAGAGCTGATAATAGTGCATCGCGTCGTCCCAGCGTTCCTCGGCCATGGCATGGTTGCCGGCCCGCAGCTCCGCTTCGCCCGGCTCATCGGTGTCGTGGCTGGCGTGGAGCAGACCGTTCAAAAGCGAGCAGTCCAGCGTGGCAGAGCTGGTCCACGGGTCGATGACCACGCCGTCGATGTTGTCCGAGTCCAGCGCCATCTGCATGGCGGAAGCCAGAAGCCGTTCCGCCATGGGGCGGCTGGCCGTGCCTTTATCGGCCTCCGCCATCTTCACTGAGGTGAACACCGGCAGGTAACACCTGCCCTTCTGGGTACGCAGGGTCCAGGGCTGCAGGTCTTTCGCTTTCTCCGCCGGGACAGGATGCTCCGCCCACGGGGCGGCCCCGTCCGGCTGGTCGGACGCAGCTTCCAGCGGCACCAGGACCCTGGTGTCCAGCTCGAGGGCATAGTTGATGGCGTTCATCAGCGCCCAGAAGCTCTCCTCGTTCTGGCCCTTATAGAGCGCTGCCACAGCCCGCTCTATCGCCGGACAGCCCGTACCCAGCGGCCCGTATTCCGGCAGCTTTTTGCGGTCTGCCGCGCCCACCGGGCGCAGCCGCAGCCGTGCCGCACCATCTTTTGCCATTGCATCCACCATTCTTTCCGTTGAGATTCCCTTCCAGTATAGCAGGATTTTTCGGTTTTCTCAATCTCCGGAGCTGAAATCTGCATCCAGAGCCGATTTTTCTCTGGCAAAAACATAGCATTCCTGTTGGGAGTGCGCTATAATAAGGAGCGTCTCAACTAAATGGATCAAAGAAAGGGAGTATCGAGCCTTGAACAAAATGCTTCGCTATCTCAGCGACTACAAGCGCGAGAGCGTGCTTGCACCGCTTTTCAAGATGCTGGAAGCTACGTTTGACCTGTTCGTGCCGCTTGTGATGGCCGACATCGTCAACGTGGGTATCGCGGCCCACGATTTCCACTACATCCTTGTGCGGTGCGGCATCCTGCTGCTTCTGGCCATCGTCGGCCTCACGTGCAGCCTGACCGCCCAGTACTTCTCGGCCAAAGCCGCGGTGGGTTATTCCACCGGTCTGCGTCATGCGCTGTTTGAGCACATCCAGACTCTGAGCTTTTCCGAGATGGACACCATGGGCACCAGCACCCTCATCACCCGGATGACCAGCGACGTCAATCAGGTGCAGAGCGGATTGAACCTCTTCCTCCGTCTGTTCCTGCGCAGCCCCTTCGTGGTGATTGGCGCCATGATCATGGCCTTTACGGTCAACTTCCGCGCCGCCCTCATCTTCGTGGTGGCTATCCCGCTGCTGAGCGTCGTGGTCTTCGGCGTCATGGTCATCACCCGGCCGCTCTATAAGTCGGTGCAGACCCGCCTCGACCGGGTCCTTGGCCTCACCCGCGAAAACCTGACCGGCGTGCGCGTCGTCCGCGCCTTCGACAAGGAAAAGAGCGAGGTGGACCGCTTCGAGGACGCCAATGAGCTGCTGACCAAAATGCAGCTCCACGTGGGCCACATCTCCGCCCTGATGAACCCGCTGACCTATGTCATCATCAACCTCGCCATTGTGGCGCTGCTGTATGTGGGCAGCATCGAGATCAACATCGGCGGCATGGCCTCCGGCGACGTCATCGCGCTGGTCAACTATATGAACCAGATCCTGGTCGAGCTGGTCAAGCTGGCCAACCTCATCGTTCAGGTGAGCAAGGCTCTGGCCTGTGCAGGCCGTGTGCAGGCGGTTCTGAACACAAAGCCCGGCATGGAGTTCCCGGCCCAGCTCACCGGCAATGTTCCGGCGGAAAAGGCCGGCGACGCCGTCCGTTTCGACCATGTGAGCCTGACCTACAAGGGCGCAGGCGCACCCAGCCTCTCCGACATCAGCTTCACTGCCAGGCGCGGCCAGACCATCGGCGTCATCGGCGGCACCGGCAGCGGCAAATCCAGCCTCATCAGCCTCATCCCCCGCTTCTACGACGCCACTGAGGGCAGCGTGGAGATCATGGGCCGACCGGTCCGGCAGTACCCCCGCGCCGACCTGCGCGGCAAGGTGGCTGTGGTCATGCAGAAGGCCCAGCTCTTCGGCGGCACCATCCGCTCCAACCTGCTCTGGGGCAGCCAGAATGCCTCCGACGCCGACCTCTGGGCCGCGCTGGAAACGGCACAGGCTGCGGAGTTCGTGAAAGCCAAGCCCCTCGGCCTCGACGAGCCGGTGGAACAGGGCGGACGCAACCTCTCCGGCGGTCAGAAACAGCGTCTGACCATCGCCCGCGCCCTCGTAGGCAAGCCGGACATCCTCATCCTCGACGACAGCGCCAGCGCACTGGACTACGCCACCGACGCGGCCCTGCGCAAGGCTCTGGCCGCTCTTCCGGGCGATCTGACCGTCTTCATCGTCAGCCAGCGCGCCGCCAGCCTGCAGCACGCCGACCAGATCATCGTGCTGGACGATGGCCGCATGGTGGGCCTTGGCCGTCACGCCGAGCTGCTGGAAAGCTGCCCGGTCTACAAGGAAATTTATGAGAGCCAGTTCAAGAAAGGGGATGCGCAGAAATGAGTGCAAAAGCAAAAAGCAAGCTGACCCCTGAACAGCAGAAGGCCACCATGACCCGGGTGCTGCAGAAGATCAAGCCCTACGGCTTCTTCGTGGTGTGCAGCCTCATCGTGGCCGCTGTGAGCGTGGCGGCCCAGCTGTATATCCCCATCCTCTGCGGCAATGCCATCGACATGATGCTGGGCAAAGGTGCCGTGGACTTCGCGGGCGTGCTGCGCATCATCTACGAGATCATCGTGGTGGCTGTTGTCGCCGCCTTTGCGCAGTGGCTGCTGAGCGTCTGCAACAACCGCATCACCTTCGCAGTCAGCCGTGACCTGCGCAACGCCGCCATGCGGAAGATCCAGACCCTTCCCCTCTCTTACCTCGACAGCCATCCTTCCGGCGACATCGTGAGCCGGATGGTGGCCGATGTGGATACCTTCGCGGACGGCCTGCTGATGGGCTTCACCCAGCTGTTCTCGGGTGTGCTGACCATCCTCGGCACCCTGCTCTTCATGTTGCAGCAGAATGTCCCCATCACGCTGGTGGTGGTCTGCATCACCCCGCTGAGCCTCGTGGTCGCCAGCTTTCTCGCAAAGCGCAGCTACAAGTATTTCCAGAGCCAGAGCACCGTGCGCGGCGAGCAGACTGCCCTTGTCAACGAGATGATAGAGGGTCAGAAGGTCGTGCAGGCCTTCGGCCACGAGGCCCAGAGCCTCGAGGCTTTTGACGAGGTGAATGGCCGCCTGCAGGACGTGAGCCTGAAGGCCATCTTCTTCTCCAGCATGACCAACCCCGCCACCCGCTTCGTCAACAACATCGTCTACGCAGGCGTCGGCCTCGTGGGCGCGATCTATGCCGTAGCCGGAGGCATCACCATCGGCCAGCTGAGCATCTTCCTGAACTACGCCAACCAGTACACCAAGCCCTTCAACGAAATTTCCGGCGTCGTGACCGAGCTGCAGAACGCTCTGGCCTGCGCAGCCCGCGTGTTCGAGCTGCTGGACGCTGAGGATCAGACCCCCGAAGCGGAGAACGCCGCAAAGCTCGTGCCGGACGGCCACGTCCAGATCGAGGACGTCTCTTTCCGCTATCTGCCCGACCGCCCGCTCATCGAGGGCCTGTCTCTGGAC
>OGNO01000426.1_pt1 | contig 32079 bp, 22 predicted proteins | sample 1573491 | NCBI WGS metagenome assembly OGNO01 (sample SAMEA2581900, study PRJEB24529) | metagenome | biome: Human gut stool | place: China | collected 2011
GCTTGGCATTGTGGCAAGCCTGCTCGTCACTCCTGTGGCACAGTATCTTGGTGTGCGTGTTGAACTGACACCGGCAGCATTCCTGATTGCACTGCTGTTTGCACTCATCACGGGAACACTGTTTGGATTCTATCCGGCGTATAAGGCATCGAAACTGGTGCCGGTGGAGGCGCTGGGGGCAGAGTAAAAGAGGGAAAGGTTTAAGGCGGTTGATGAAGAAGAAAGTAACGATTGTGGTTGTAATTGTATTAGTGATTGTACTTATTGCGGCATGTGTGATGTGGCGGATAGGTGGAGTTGAGACGGAAAGTGCGCTGGGGGATCATCAGAAGTATGTCTATGCGTATGTTTCGTCGATTGAGGGGAATGAAGTTACTTATATGGAAGTGGATGAGTCGGTGGCGAAGGCGGCGGAAGAGCGGGCGAAGGAGAAGGAGAAGGCAGAAGCGGAAGATGATGCCGGTTCGGACAGTACAGAGCAGTCCGGTCAGATGCAGATGCCGCCCGACATGGACAGCACCGAGATGCCGCAGGGCGCACCGGGCGGCATGTCCGATATGACAGGCAAGACAGTCACAACTATGATACCTGTTGGCGTAACCGTACATACAACATCTGACACTACGACCACCTTCTCACGCCTTGCCTCAGGTGATCTGCTAAAAATATTGGTAGAAACAGATAGTGACGGAAATGAAATAATCGAAGAAATCTGGATGTTACAGTAACGTAACGGCAGCATGGCTGATTGTAAAACTCATCGAAAACTGAAAATAATTGTGAAACCAGTGCCAGTTTCACAATATCACAAAAGTAAAGCTGAGTTTTACAATCAGTCACGCGAGCCATACACACAGAAAGGAGCACACATGGACGCAGCACAAATCCTAAAACCATTTGCAAATGAACATATACCGGCAGACACAAAAGAAACTGCCACAGCAGAACACACATCCGTGATCATCACCATGCAAAATGTAAACAAATCCTACAAGATGAGATCTGGTTCCCTGCATGTATTAAAAGACATTTCCCTGACCGTCGAACAGGGAGAATACCTTGCCATCTTAGGGCCATCCGGTTCCGGCAAAAGTACCCTGATGAATATCATCGGCTGCATGGATGTCTTAGACGAGGGAACCTATAACCTTGACGGTGTGGAGATCGAAAAGGCAAAGGAAAAAGAACTGACTAATATCCGCAACCAGAAGATCGGATTCATTTTCCAGAAATATCATCTGATTCCGACCTACAATGTACTTCAGAATATTGTCATGCCACTTCTGATGCGTGGAATGACCTTAAAGGACGCAAGGGATGCCAGCATGGATACCATTGCAATGTTAGGGCTTGCAGAGCGTATCGACCATAAACCGAATGAGCTTTCCGGTGGGCAGCAGCAGCGTGTTGCAATCGCGCGTGCCTTAGTCGGACAGCCGGCGATCCTCTTGGCAGATGAGCCGACCGGAGCCTTAGACCGCAACAGTGGAAAAGAAGTACTGAAACTATTTCAGTGTCTGAGTGATATGGGAAATACGATCGTCATGATCACGCATGATTTAAGCGTTGCCGAACATGCGAAGAGAGTGGTTCGTATCGTGGATGGGGAACTCTATGAAAATTAGAGGTGGTTTTCATCTGTCCTGTGTGGTATGTTAATATAAAAGGCATTTGGTTTACAATAAAAACAAGGAGAGCCGCACATGACAAACGAAGAGATCTGCGTATGGCTAAAGGCAGAAGCAGAACCAAAATTTCAGAAGTTTACATCCGGTCTGATTCCCGGAACAGATCCGATCATAGGTGTGCGTATCCCAAAGCTGCGCGCTCTTGCAAAAAAGATTGCAAAAGAGGACTGGCGCGGGTATTTAGAACACGCTGCCTGCGATACTTATGAGGAGATCATGCTGCAGGGACTCGTACTCGGATATGCAAAAGGAGAGATCGATGAGCTTTTGGAATATGTGCGGGCATTTATCCCGAAGATCCATGACTGGTCGGTCAATGACTGCTTTTGTGCAACTTTTAAAATTGCGCAGAAACACCGCGAAAAAGTCTGGAATTTTCTGATGCCGTATGCGAAATCGGATCAGGAATTTGAGCAGCGCGTCGTTTCAGTCATGCTGATGGATCATTTTCTAACAGAAGAATATATTGCGCGCGTGCTGTCTGTGTGGGACAGACTCGACCATCCGGGATATTACAGGAAAATGGGAGTTGCGTGGGGCGTTGCAACTGCATATGCAAAGTACCCAAAGGAAACACATGCATTTTTACTGGAGAATCATTTGGATGACGAAACATACAATAAGGCGATCCAGAAGATGATCGAATCTTACCGGATATCGGCGGAGGATAAAGAGATATTGCGCGGAATGAAAAGGAAACTGCAAAAATAAGTGATATTGTGCGAAATGAAAAGGAAATTGTAAAAATAAAAGGGGAGCAGTAGCATGAGTGTTGATACACAAAAAATCATAGAGATCGTAAAACAGGTCAAACCGTTATTTTTAGACCGTGAGGGCTCATCACAGATCAAGGTAAAGGGTGTTGCGGATTTTGTGACACAGATCGATTTTAAAGTGCAGGAGCAGGTAAAAACCGCACTCTATGAACTGTACCCGGAAATTCAGTTTATGGGGGAGGAAAAGGACAACAGCGATATTGACTTTGACGGTGATGTCTGGATCTTAGATCCGGTGGATGGGACGACCAACCTGATCCATGATTTCCGAAACAGTACACTTTCACTGGCACTTGCAAGAAAGGGTGTACTAACGCTTGGAATCATATATCATCCGTATTCTGATGAAATATTTGTGGCAGAACGGGGAAAGGGAGCATTGTTAAATGGCAGTCCAATCTCCGTCAACAAAAGGCAGAATTTTTCCGAGTGTCTGATCTCCATAGGAACAAGTCCATATTACCGCGAACTTGCAAAAGAAAATTTCAGAATTTTTGAAAAGGTATTTACGGATTGTGCGGATATCCGAAGACTTGGTTCCGCGGCATTAGAACTTGCCTATGTGGCGGCAGGAAGAATCGATGCATACTTCGAACGCAGTTTAAAACCCTGGGATTATGCAGCCGGAATGCTCCTTGTGGAAGAAGCGGGTGGAAAAGTCACGGATTATAAAGGAAAACCGGTGGATATCACCGGAAATTCCGATATTGTGGCGGGAAGCCAGACGATCGGGGAGATCCTGGTAGAGAAATATTTGTAAAAAAGGGAGTCAACATGACTGACTCCTCTTTTAGGGTATCTTCTGTAAATATATGAGTTTCATATCCTCTCGATTTTTAAAATTTTTGTTCTTTCGCCGGATATTATATTTCCGGTGTTTCTACCATAGTTTTTCTCGACATCATCCTCTTTTCGTTACTTGTTTTCTTAGTTTTTATATTTTCTGCTTAACAAGCATAATTATAAGGCGCGTTTTATATATAAATAATATAAATTCTTCTTGACAAGCATATTTTATGGATGGAGAACATGCATGAAAGCATTTTGGTATAACGATGATCGTAAAAATGTATGTGGCATCAAGATACGAGAACTTCGCAAGGAAAAACATCTTTCCACAAAAAAGTTAGAGATTATTTTTTATGTGTTATCCGACTACGTTTTTGTGCAATAATTACAAATATCATTAAAATAACGTCTTTTTGATGACATAGTATAAGCAATATGCTAAAATCCATTCAAAGCATGACATTCTGAATTATCTACACGGACATATGTGCCATTCTATTCACAGGTCAAAATCATAAGAATTTTCAATGCTTTTATTATCCACACATTTAAGCAGGGAGAATTCTAAAAACGCAGAGATTTCTCCCAGATAACACAGAGGAGGAGAAATGAATGGGGACAGCGGACATCGTAACAAAAGAGTATATGCGGGGAAATGCCGTATTTGCGGATGCATTTAATTACCTGATCTACAATGGAAAAAAGGTGATCGATCCGGCAAAGCTGAAAGAGATCGATCCGACAGAGATTGCACTGCCGTTTGATGATGAAGAAAAAGCCGGTAAAGAAAAAGATGGTGAAGATAAGAATAGAAAAGCGCAGGGAACAGAGTGGAGTTCTGTGAAAAATGAATCAGTGAGAAAGAAAACTGCCGGCAGAGCAGGCAAAAAAACAGATGCAGTGCAGAGATACCGTGATCTTTTAAAATTTGCGGTAATCAAACAGGATGAAAGAACGTCCTATGTTCTTTTGGGCATCGAAAACCAGACGGATGTCCATTATGCGATGCCTGTCAGAAATGCCATCTATGATGCCCTGCAATATGGCAGACAGGTGGCGGACATAGCTGCCGGACACCGCCGGAACAAAAATGATTTTTCGGGAAAAAATAATGGTGAGTATCTGTCCGGATTTTTAAAGGAAGATCATATCAGACCGGTGATCACACTTGTGATTCATTTTGGAGCAGAGGAATGGGATGGTCCGTTATCATTGCACGAAATGATGTCGACAAGAGATATGGAACTCTTAAGTTTTGTGGAGAATTACCGGATTCATCTGATCGATCCGGCGAAGTTGACGGAAGAACAACTAAATAAATTTTCCACAAGTATGAGGGAGGTTATAGGGTATATCAAGTACTCGAAAAATAAAGATAAATTGTTAGAATTTTTGAGGACAGATACCCATAGAAGCATAGAAATGAATGCGGTAAGAGTGATAAAGACGATCACGAATACACCGATTGAAGTATCAGAAGAAGAGGAGGAGATAGAGATGTGTAAGGCAATCGAAGATCTGATCGCGGAGAGCGAAGCACGTGGCAGAGCAGAGGGAGAAGTTCGTGGCAGAGCAGAAGGAGAAACACGGGGAGAAGCGAAGGGCATGATAGAAATCTGCCTCGATATGAGTTTTTCCAAAGAGGATATTTTGAAAAAGTTACAGGAAAAACTAAATATATCCCTGCAGCAGGCGGGGGAGTATTTTGAGATGTATGGGAAACATATTGTTTAAAAACAATATAAATTAATATAATTCTTATAAAGCATGACATTATGAATTATCTACACAGGCATATGCGCCATTCTATGAACAGATCGAAATCATAAGAATTTTCAATGCTTTTATTACTCACATATTTAAGCAGGGAGAATTCTTAGAAACCCAAAGATTTCTCCTAAACAACACAGAGGAGGAGAAACAAATGGGGACAGCGGACATGGTAACAAAAGAATATATGCGGGAAAATGCCGTATTTGCAGATGCGTTTAATTATCTGATCTACAATGGGAAAAAGGTGATTGATCCGGCAAAGCTGAAAGAGATTGATCCGACAGAGATTGCATTGCCGTTTGGTGATGAAGAAAAAGCCGGTGAGGATAAGAAAGGGAAAGTGCAGGAAACAGAGTGGAGTTCTGTGAAAAATGGATCGGTGAGAAAGAAAACTGCCGGCAGAGCAGGAAAAAAAACAGATGCGGTGCAGAAATACCGCGATATTTTAAAATTAGCAGTCATCAAACAGGATGAAAAGATGTCGTATGTTTTATTAGGTATCGAGAACCAGACGGATGTTCATTATGCGATGCCCGTCAGAAATGCCATCTATGATGCCTTGCAATATGGCAGACAGGTGGCGGACATAGCTGCTGAACACCGCCGGAACAAAAAAGAGTTTTCGGGAAAAAATAATGGTGAGTATCTGTCCGGATATTTAAAGAAAGATCATATCATACCGGTGATCACACTTGTGATCCATTTTGGAGCAGAGGAATGGGATGGTCCGTTATCATTGCATGAAATGATGTCGACAAGAGATATGGAACTCTTAAGTTTTGTGGAGAATTATCGCATTCACCTGATCGATCCGGCAAAACTGACGGAAGAACAGCTGGATCAATTTTCCACGAGCCTGAAAGAAGTCATGGGATATATCAAGTACTCAAAAAATAAGGAACAGCTGTTGAAATTTTTGCAGACAGATACCCATAGAAGCATAGAAATGAATGCAGTAAGAGTGATAAAGACGATCACGAATACACCGATTGAAGTATCAGAAGAAGAGGAGGAGATAGAGATGTGTAAGGCAATCGAAGATCTGATCGCGGAGAGCGAAGCACGTGGCAGAGCAGAGGGAGAAGTTCGTGGCAGAGCAGAAGGAGAAACACGGGGAGAAGCGAAGGGCATGATAGAAATCTGCCTCGATATGAGTTTTTCCAAAGAGGATATTTTGAAAAAGTTACAGGAAAAATTAAATATATCCCTGCAGCAGGCGGGGGAGTATTTTGAGATGTATGGGAAAAGAACGGTGTAATTGAATTGTACACTGACATTGCAAAAAACGCTGAATCCATGATAAATCAATGGAAACAGCGTTTGGGCAAAATCAATAAAAGAAATGTTACATTTCAACTACAGCAACACCCCATCCGCCTAAGTCAATTTTATCTCCACAGACAATGGATGTTTCTGAAACCAGTTCTATGCCGTCTTTTCCTCGGTGTGTGACAGAAACCGGATCCTTTGAATAGTTCAGATAGTAGCACAATTCTTTACCGGAATCATTGATGCCTCTTTTTATAATGAGTGGATAATGCGGTGCATCTGAGGAAAGATCTCCACCGGAAAAGCCGGTTTCGTGCAGGAAAGATAAAAGCACGGATTCTAACAGTTCATCATTTTCAAACATTGTTCCAAAATAGAGTGTGGAACCATTTCCATATTGATTTTTTGCAGCAGCGGCATAGCGTTCATATGCCGGATGGCTGTATTTTAATACCGGTACAGCGGTATCACAGGTGATAAGCTCCATCCATTCACAGGCGGAGGAGGTCAGGGAAAAGGCAGAGTCATCCGGATGTGAAAAATGCTCCTGTGCAGCCGCCATGACATCGCTTTGAACCGGCACGATATCCACATGATGCGGGTGTGTAAACTGATCGTAGTGAAGTCCCAGACATTCATGCAGGATATGTGGCTGCATGTCCGGATAAATCTTTAAATATTCATCGGAAAAACCGCTTCGGAATGTGGTGATCAGATGTCCGCCGTTTTTGACATAGGAATCTAATGCCAGAAGCAGAGATTCCGGTGCGCTGTAGAGTGCCGGTACGATCAGACATTCATAGCTGGAAAAATCCCGTTCCTTAGAAGAAATCATATCGTATTCAATATTTAACCGGTAGAGGGCATCTGAAAACCAGCGCATCACAGTGTTGTAGCCGTTGGCTCCGGCATTTTCAAGCGGAAACTGTGTGAATCCGGTTAAAGAAGCATTATCAAGCATAATAGCGATCTTATTTTCCTTTTTCAGGTTTTTTAAATGAGAACCAATCTTTTTCCATTCGTTTCCGATCACGACAGCTTCACGGTAAGTCTCATTTTCAGAAAAATCGTGGGAGAGCACACCTTTCCAGTAACTTTCAATTGCATTGTGGATCGAATGCCAGTGCCAGTACATCACACTGTTTGAGCCGTTTGCGATATGGCTGTATGCCTGCAGGCGGAGCTGTCCCGGATAAGGAAGCCACGGAGTCAGTCCCTGAGCCTCGGTCTCTAAGATCAGATAATTGTCCTTTTTCAGACTGCGTGAGATATTTCCACATACGGTAATTTCTGCACCGGTCAGTTCCTCATTAGAAGGATGGTAAATATCGGCACCAGCCACTGTCATGCAGCGTGAGGCATCGTACTGGTCGACCTGGGACTGATAACCGATCGAGTGTGTGGTCCAGTCAAAATCAAAATTTTGTGTGATAAACTGATCATCCCGTTTGTACTTGCGGACAATATCAGCCTGCCAGCTCAAAAATTTAGTGACAAGTGAACGCTGAAATTTACAAAATTCAGCGGCAAGACTCTGGTTGATCGTACCTCTGACATCCGGGAAATCATCCCAGTCATTCACACGGTTGCTCCAGTAATCCAGTCCAAACTCATGGTTAAAATCATTGATATCCGGAAAATTTTCTTTTAAATAATCTACAAACATTGCCTGGACACGGGGACCGGCAGTTCCATAACTTTTGGTCTCATTGTCAAGCTGATAGCCGATCACATGCGGCACATCTTTCACATGCTCCATCAGAATGCGGATCACACGCTCTGCGTGGGAGAGGTAATCCGGGTTTGTGATATCCATATTCTGGCGGTGACCGTAACGTTCGCGGCCGTTCTGGGTGATTGCCAGGATGTCCGGATATTTTTTTACCAGCCATGTCGGTACGGCATAGGTCGGTGTTCCGACGATCACGGAAATATGGTGGCGTGCGGCAGCGTCTAACATTCTGTCGATATGAGTAAAATCATACACACCTTCCTGCGGCTCTAAAGTACTCCATGTTGATTCCGCGATACGGATGACATTCATTCCTGCTTTTTCCATCATTTCCATATCCTTTTCCACACGGTCGTATGGAAGGTATTCGGAATAGTATGCAGCTCCAAAATAAAGTTTTTCTGTTTTCATATAAAACCCCCACCGCCGGATGACAGGTTCGTATTGTCTGGCCTTAGAAGCAGATTTGAGCACTGTGGCGGTGATATCCTTTCTTAATTTAATATAAAATGATAAAATGAACAACCGCTTGCGCATTCTTATTATACCATCTGAAAATTTACATGTAAACGATAAGAAACAGTTTCCAAAAAAATATCTATGATTTACTCGGATATGTTCTATAAAAATGGTATAGACAGTGAACTTTTAATTTGCTAACATAAAATCAATACTGGAAGTGTATATTGCAGGGAGGGTCAAACATATGGAATTAAATCAGAATACAGAAAAACTGGACAATTATAGAAAACGTGCTGCAGAGCTGGTCGGGAAAATGACACTGGAAGAAAAAGTGGCACAGACTCTGTATCAGGCACCGGCGGTGGAACGGTTAAATATAAAGGCTTATAACTGGTGGAATGAGGCATTGCACGGTGTGGCGCGGGCCGGCACGGCGACGGTATTTCCACAGGCGATCGGTCTGGCGGCAACGTTTGATGAGGATCTGTTAGAGCAGGTCGGTGATGCAGTGTCGACGGAGGCACGGGCAAAGTTTAATATGCAGCAGGAGGGAAAGGATACGGATATCTATAAAGGCCTGACTTTCTGGGCACCGAATGTCAATATTTTCAGAGATCCAAGATGGGGCAGAGGACATGAGACGTTTGGAGAAGACCCATATCTGACCAGCCGTCTTGGAGTCCGCTATATTGAGGGTCTGCAGGGGCATGATGAAAATTATTTAAAGGCGGCTGCATGTGCAAAACATTTTGCCGTGCACAGCGGACCGGAAGCGGTGCGCCATGAATTTGATGCAGAGGTGACGGAGCAGGATTTAAGGGAAACATATCTTCCGGCATTTGAGGCGTGCGTAAAAGAAGGAAAAGTGGAGGCAGTGATGGGGGCATACAACCGGACGAACGGAGTGCCGTGTTGTGGAAACAAACGTCTGCTGATCGATATTCTGAGAAAAGAATGGGGATTTTCGGGGCATGTGACGTCAGACTGCTGGGCAATCCGTGATTTCCATGAGGAACATCATGTGACAGGCACTGCGATTGAATCTGTTGCGATGGCGATGAATAACGGTTGTGACTTAAACTGTGGTACTCTGTTTGGATTTTTAGTCCAGGCGGTGAGACAGGGACTGGTCAAAGAAGAACGCTTAGACGAGGCTGTCACAAATCTGTTTATGGCGAGAATGAAACTTGGTGTGTTCGATAAAAAAGAAGAAAACCCATACGATAAAATCCCTTATCTTGCCGCAGACAGCAGAGAGATGAAAAAATTAAATGAGGCGGTGGCAAGACGAACCGTTGTCCTGCTAAAAAATAAGGAGCATATATTACCGCTTGATAAAAATAAAATAAAAACGATTGGCGTGATCGGACCAAATGCGGACAGCAGACGCGCGTTAGTCGGCAATTATGAGGGAACGGCATCACGTTACATTACTGTGTTAGAGGGGATTGAAGATTATGTCGGCGACGATGTGAGGGTGCTCTATTCGGAGGGCTGCCATCTTTATAAGGACCGCACCAGCAATCTGGCACAGGAAAATGACCGCATGTCAGAAGTACTTGGCGTATGCAAGGAGAGTGATGTGGTTGTCGCAGTGCTGGGACTTGACGCGGGCATTGAGGGAGAAGAGGGAGATGCCGGCAATGAGTACGGCAGTGGTGACAAACCGGATCTGAACCTGCCGGGACTGCAGGAGGAGATCTTAGAGGCTGCTGTATCCTGTGGCAAGCCTGTTATTTTAGTTCTGCTATCGGGAAGTGCACTTGCGGTGAACTGGGCGGATGAGCATGTAGATGCGATCGTACAGGGCTGGTATCCGGGGGCAAGAGGCGGAGCTGCCATTGCGGATATTTTATTTGGGGAAGCAAACCCGGAAGGAAAACTGCCGGTTACATTTTACCGTACCACGGAAGAACTGCCGGATTTCGAGGACTATTCCATGCAGGGAAGAACTTACCGGTATATGGAACAGGAAGCATTGTATCCGTTTGGCTATGGGCTTTCCTACACAGAGTATGCATATCAAAACGTGAGATTTTTAGAGCAGAAACCAGTGGTGTCAGAAGGAGTGACGATCGGTCTGTCTGTAAAAAATACCGGAAAAATGGATGGGACTGAGACAGTGCAGGTCTACGTGAAGGCAGAACATTCAAAGATGCCGCATGGCCAGTTAAAAAAGGTCGTAAAACTTCCACTCTGTGCCGGGGAAGAAAAAGAAATCAATATCCGGCTGGAATCAGAGGCATTTATGCTGTATGATGAAAACGGTGAAAAGATCCTGCCGTCCGGACACTTCGAGATTTTTGTCGGAGGCATGCAGCCGGATTCACGCAGTGAGAAACTCACAGGAAAAACAGTGGAAAGTCTGATGTTATGAAAATAATTGTGCGTCTCTGTAAAAAAATCGAAGAAAAAATTGACACTTACAGCATACAAAAGAAACTGATTCTTTTGTATGTCTGTTGTGTGGTCCTGCCGGTCGCCCTGACAGACAGTGTTGTAGTCGGAATGATATTTTCGGAGGAACACAATGCAAGAAAACAGGTGACAGAAAATATAGCGAGTGCGGCAGAGTACAGCATTGACAAGGCAGTAGAAGAAGCACTCACAATCTCAAAAAATATTTATATGAATAAGTATATCAACAATTTTCTGAATGCCGATTATGATTCCCATCTGGCATTTTATGAAGCGTATCAGGAGCTGATGCAGGATTCCCTGTTTGACAGTTCACTTGGCAACAGCAGCGTTGAGATCACGATGTATGCCGACAATGATACGATCGTAAATGGTGGAAAGTTCAAAAAGTTAGGACGTGTAAAACAGACGGAATGGTATCAGAAACTGCAGGATTCCGGGAACAATTTTGTATTTTGTGCCTACATGGATGAAACGCACGATACATCTCCGACGGATTTAAGAAAGGTGTCGATTATCCGGAAATTAAACCGTTATATGTTAGATCCGCATGAAAAAGTTTTAAAGATTGATCTGGATTATAATGCGGTCAATACCGGACTTTTGAGGGCAAATTATGAATCAGAGGTGTATATCTGCAGCGGTGATAAGATTATCTTTTCAAATACCGGAAGAAACAATATAAAAGAATCTTTTGAGAGGTTTGATAAGGGTACCATGCACAAGTGTTATGTGCAGGAGAAAGAATTATACGGACAGCCGATGAAGATCTATGTGCGGTATCCGGAAATACAGATCTCAAAAATTTTGTGGAACAATGCCATACAGATGATCCTGCTGGTGTTGATCAATATTTTTCTCCCGTGGGTATTTATGCAGTTTCTAAACCGTTCGTTTACAGTACGTCTGCATCTGTTGGAAGATACCTTTTCGCAGGATCATACCGGAAAATTAAAAGTGGTGGAAACAATATCAGGAACCGATGAGATCAGCCAGCTGATGCAGCATTATAATTCCATGGCAAACCGGATGAATCACCTGATCGAGACGGTTTATGAGAGCAGGTTAAAACAGCAGGAGTCGGAGATTGCCAGACAGGATGCTGATATTGCCAGACAAAAGGCGGAACTTCTGGCACTTCACAGCCAGATCAACCCGCATTTTCTATTCAATGTATTGGAAAATATCCGCATGCGGAGCATCTTAAAACATGAGGATGAGACAGCGGAAATGATCGAACAGCTTTCGCTGATGGAACGGCAGTATGTGGAGTGGGGAACAGATATTGTGAGCCTTGGTGCGGAGATCGGTTTTGTGGAGTCGTATTTAAAACTTCAGAAATACCGTTTTGGTGACCGGCTAAGATACAGCATTGAAATGGAGGATGACTGCAGGGAGTACCAGATTCCTAAATTATCGTTAGTGACTTTTACGGAAAATTCATGTGTGCATGGTATTGAGGGAAAAGCGTCACAGTCATGGATCTTTGTCCGTGTATATAAAGATAAAAATAATCTGCATCTTGAAGTGGAGGATACCGGGGAGGGGATGCCGGAAGAATATCTGAATTATCTGCAGGAACGCATGGAAGAGGCAAATATCGAGATGCTCAAAGAAAAAGGACGGGTAGGTGTGATCAATGCCTGCGTGAGACTGAAAATGTATACAGGAGATCATGTAAAATTTCATATCGAAAGTGAAAGAGGTGTTGGAACAGAAGTATCTGTAGTGATACCTTTGAATGCAATTTCATAAAAAGGAGAAGATAGGGAAAATTTTATGGGAGAAAGAATGGAGGGGATAGAATGCTTAAAGTGCTGCTTGTGGACGATGAGCCATTTATCGTACAGGGACTTTCTGCGTTGATTGACTGGGAAAAAGAAGGATTTGAGATTGTGGGAACTGCGGGGAATGGCAGTGAGGCGGTAGAATTTTTAAAGAGTAATCCGGTCGACCTGATCTTAGCGGATATCAAAATGCCGGTTATGAATGGTCTGGAATTTTTAAAATATATCAGGGAAACGCATCTGTCAGAGGCATTTTTTGTAATACTGAGCGGTTATGGAGACTTTACCTATGCGAAAGAGGCAATCAAATGGCAGTGTACGGATTACATATTAAAGCCGATCCAGAAAAGCCAGCTCCTTGCACTGCTTTCAAAGGTAAAACAGATGCAGCAGGATAAAAAGGAAGAGAGCGAGCGGATCCGGAAAATCGGAAAAGCGTATTTTGTGCAGCAGATGCAGACACTTTTGCTCGGCAGACAGGAGGAAACGGCACTCTCTTATGTTAAAGGACAGGTGGATTTTGGAAGAGGGATCCGCTATATCGGGATCGAGTCGGAGGATGGCGAGACGGATACGGACATAGGACCGGAAAAGAAACGGCAGCTCCAGAGACAGATATATGAAGCCTGCATGCAGTATCTTGGAGGTGAATACAGCTGTCTTACATTCTTAGACGCGGAAGGCAAGGAAGAATGTTATGATGTGGGATTTATTTTCTGTAAAAAAATTTCGCAGGAAAAGGGACTGCGGGAGCAGGAATATATCAATCTGCTATTGGAAAAGATTCAGAAAAGCACAGTCCATCCGGCCGTGATGTATGTCGGCAGTGAGGTGGAAGATATCAGTGATATCTCAGAATCTTTCCGGTCGGCAGTGATCGCAAAGACTTTTTCCAATTTTAAGGTGATGCCGAATCTATTGTACTATTCGAAAGAGCAGAAAAATCCGTCCGGTATTGTGGTGAGCCACAAAAAAATCGAGGATCTGCTGCGGAGTGTGGAAGAGAATGACAAGAAAAGGATCGAGGATAATGTTGCAGCGATCTATGAGGAGATGAATGAGGCGGGAATGAACCCGGAATTGGTACAGATGAACATGAATTATCTCCTGTACCGTCTGGTTTCCCTTGCGATGGAGCAGGATGACAGCGTCAATCAGGATGAGGTGTTACAGTATATCTGCGAAAATGCGTTTCAGGTACATATGATCCGAGGAAGCCTTTCACATTTCCGCAGATTCGTCATGGAGTATGCGGATTATCTGGTACAGTTAAGGCAGAATGCGTCCCGCGGTGTGCTTCTTGATGTGGAGGGGGAGATCCGGAAAAATTATGCAGAGAATCTGACGCTCAAAGAACTCGGGAAGAAATATTTTGTCAACAGTGCTTATTTAGGGCAGATGTTCCGGAAAAAATATGGTGTATCGTTCAAGGAATATCTGAATAATTACAGGATCGAGCGGGCAGCGGAGATCCTTCTTAGGACGGATGATAAAATCTATCTTGTGGCGGAAGAAGTAGGATACCGTGATCTGGATTACTTTATTAACCGGTTTATCCAGAGCAAAGGATGTACGCCGACAACGTACCGCAAGAAGACACGCAGTACAAATGAATAAACGAGGACAATAGTACCTGTGATAGAGAGTCATGACAGATTTTAGATGAAAAACTAAAATTTGTCATGACTTTTTTTGATTTTTGTCCGGTTGTAGAAAAATGACAAATTGGTAAAATAAAATTACTAAATCTGATACAGATCTTACAGAAATCAGATGTGATTAAGAAGGAGGAGAAAAAATGAAACGAAGAAAAGCAGTGTCAGTATTGCTTGTTATGGCAATGGCAGCGTCAATGCTTACCGGATGTGGCGGGGGAAATACCAATACCACAGGAACAAATGGCGCAGCATCCACAGAGGGAGGCTCATCAGGGGAAAACACAAATGATTCATCCGGCGTGAAAGAGTTTACCGCATTTTTTGCAGTACCTGGTTCAGAGATCAATGATGACAATGAGATCGAGCAGAAGATCGCAGAGATCACAGGTGCAAAATGCAAGGAGACATGGCTGACCGGACAGACAGCACAGGAGGCAGTCGGAACACTGATCGCAGGCGGTGAGTATCCGGATATGATCGATGGCGGCGACGGAATGAAACAGCTCTATGATGCGGGTGCGCTGGTAGCACTGGATGATTACATAGACAAATATCCAAACATTAAAGAATTTTTAACAGATGAGGAGTGGGATAAACTCCGTCAGGATGATGGACATATCTACTGGATCAATCAGTTTGGAAATATTTACGGGGAAGAAAAAGCAACCACCCACAGTGACGAGGCATTCTGGATCCAGACGAGAGTGTTAGAGTGGGCAGGCTATCCTGAGATCCATACGATGGATCAGTATTTTGACCTGATCGAGAAATACAATGAAGCAAATCCGACCATGGATGACGGAACAGAAAATATCCCGTACACGATCCTCTGCGATGACTGGAGATACTTCTGTCTGGAAAATGCACCACAGTTTTTGGATGGCTATCCAAATGATGGAAGTTGTATCGTAGACCCGGATGAATTAAAGATCGTAGATTACAATACAACACCGACAGCAAAACGTTACTTCCAGAAATTAAATGAAGAGTACCAGAAAGGAATCGTAGATCCGGAGTCTTTTACACAGACCTATGATGAGTACATTGCAAAATTATCAACCGGTCGTGTACTTGGAATGATCGATCAGTGGTGGGATTTTGCATACAACGTAAATGATGCATTTAAGCAGCAGGGACTTGACAAGGAAGGCTGCAATTATGTACCGCTTCCGATCACGATCGACGAAGGTATGAAGAACCAGTGGCACAACTCCGGCGGAACATTAAATGTGTCAAGTGGTCTTGCAATCACCACAAGCTGCGAAGACGTGGAGGGCGCCCTTCAGTTCATCAATGATCTGTTAGACCAGGAAGTACATGATCTTCGTTTCTGGGGCGAAAAAGGTGTGGATTATGATGTGGATGAAAATGGTGAGTATTATCGTACCGAGGATATGAGAATGCAGTCCTCCGACACCGCTTACCAGGCATCCCACAGCTGTTTATATTCTTATTTCCCACAGTATTCCGGTACCAGCCGTGACGGCATTAATGCAATGAAACCGGAGGATCAGGCAAAAGAGTTCTATGACGGATTGAGCGAGGACGTACAGAACTGCTTTAAAGCATATGGCGCAGAGACTTATGTGGATATGCTTGGAACCAGCGAGGCACCGGGACCGTGGTATCCGATGTATTCCTATTCAAACAACATGACGACTGCAACTGAGGGCGGCATGGCATGGACAAAGATGGGCGAAGTAAAACATGAATACCTTCCGAAGGTCGTTATGGCATCTGACTTTGACAGTGCATGGGAAGAGTACATGGGTGTCTACAATAACTGTAATCCGCAGGCATTTATTGATGAGATGCAGGCAGAATTAGACCGCAGAATTGAGGAAGCAAAAAAATATCAGTAAAAATTGTGAGAAAACGGGATGGGGACTGGACGAATGACAGTCCCCATTCTTAAAAAAGAGGAGTGAAACTATGGCTTCAATAACAGTAACGAAAAAAAAACAAAAACAAAAAATCAAAGAGCCGCAGATAAAAATCACATGGAAAGAAATAAAGCGGCAGAAGGTTCTTTTAATATGGTCAGCGATCATCGTAGTGTATGGAGTGATCTTCTGTTATCTGCCTCTTGGCGGCTGGCTGATGGCTTTTCAGAATTATAAACCGAAGGATGGTCTGCTTCATTCTTCTTTTGTGGGACTTGCAAAATTCCAGCAGTTATTTTCCGATGCAACCTTTTTGCGGGTAATCAGAAATACACTTGCCATGGGTGTGATCAATCTGGTCGTCACCTTTGTGATGGCGATCGTATTTGCAATTTTATTGAACGAGGTAAAATCACAGGGAGGAAAAAAGGTCGTACAGACCATTTCTTATCTGCCGCATTTCCTTTCCTGGATTATTGTTACCGGTATTTTACATGATGCATTATCGGGCACCGGTATTATCAACGAACTTTTAGTGAACTTTGGTATTTTAGACCAGCCTCTCAACTTCTTTGCATATCCGAAATACTTCTGGCCGATCGTGGCATTTGCAAATGTATGGAAAGAGACAGGATGGAATGCGATCATCTATTTATCTGCGATCACAGCAATCGATCCTTCACTCTATGAAGCTGCAAATATGGATGGTGCGGGCCGCTGGGCAAGAATCAAATATGTCACACTTCCCGGAATTAAGCCGACGATCATGATCTTACTTTTAATGAATGTCGGAAACGTACTGAATGCAGGTTTTGAGATCCAGTATCTGCTTGGAAACGGTCTGGTACAGAGCGTATCGCAGACCATCGATATTTATGTATTAAAATGGGGCATCAGCCAGAATGATTTCTCCATTGGTACGGCAGCCGGTATTTTCAAGAGTCTGGTTAGTATCATTCTGATCGTGATCGCCAATCAGATCGCAAAACGTAACGGCGAAGAAAGGCTGTTTTAGGGGGTATTGGTATGGAAGCAGTAACAACAAAGAGAAGAAAATCAAGAAAGAAAACATCCGTTGCGGACAAAGTTTTCGTAACGTTAAATACATTATTTATGATCATGTTTGTGATCATTACGTTATATCCGGTGTTAAATACGCTGGCAATCTCACTGAATGACGGAACAGATGCGCTGCGCGGCGGGATCTACCTGCTGCCGAGAAAATTTACATGGAAAAATTATATTACCGTGCTGCAGAAAGACAACCTGATTATGGGTGCCTACATCACGGTTGCAAGAACCGTCATCGGAACAGCACTTGCACTGTTTGCCAACGCGATTCTGGCATTTATTGTCAGCAGAAAACGTTTCATGTTTAAAAAACAGTTATCCCTGTTCTGGGTGATCACCATGTATGTCAATGGTGGAATGATCCCGACCTTCCTGTTATTTAAGACACTTCACCTGACAAACAGTTTCTGGGTGTATGTCATTCCGGGAATGTTCAGCGCATTTAACATGTTAGTCATCCGTACTTATATGAATGGTATCTCAGACAGTCTGGAAGAATCCGCGCAGTTAGACGGGGCAGGTTACACCACGATCTTCTTAAAGATCATTTCCCCGCTCTGCAAACCGGTATATGCGACGGTTGCACTGTTTGTCGCAGTCGGACAGTGGAATTCATGGTTTGATGCAATGCTCTATAACCGTATGAGTGCGAACCTGACAACTTTACAGTATGAGCTGATGAAATTATTATCTTCCGTCACAAACCAGGGAAATTCCGTGGAGGCAATGAAAAATGCGGCAGGATCTGTGACACCGACTTCCGTGCGTGCCGCTGCAACGATACTGACTATGCTGCCGATCATCTGTCTGTATCCGTTCTTACAGCGCTATTTTGTGACAGGACTTACCATTGGCGGTGTCAAGGAATAAGAGGAAAGGACAAAGTTGCATGAAAAGAGGAGCGTTTGAGACTGGAACCTACCGCAATGTATTTGCGGAGGCAGGCTATGATAAGGAAACCATAGAAAAGCGGAAAAATGAGATCTTCCATACACTTTTTTACGGGGCAGAATCAGAGCGAATCTATCATCCCGTCGGGGACGATATGGCATATATCGAGGACACGGGTAACCATGATGCGCGGACAGAAGGGATGTCCTACGGCATGATGATGTGTGTCCAGATGGACCGGAAAGAAGAATTTGACCGTCTGTGGAAATGGGCAAAAACTTATATGTACTTAGAGGAAGGCGAAAATGCAGGATATTTTGCATGGTCGGTGCAGCCGGATGGAACAAAAAATTCTTTTGGCGCAGCACCGGATGGTGAGGAATTTTTTGCGATGGCACTGTTTTTCGCAGCGCACCGCTGGGGAGACGGCGAAGGGATATTCAATTACAGCAGGGAAGCGAAGGAGTTGCTGCACACCTGCATCCACAAGGGAGAAAACGGAGAGGGTGGCAGAGCCATGTGGGATGCCTCAAATCATCTGATCCGTTTTATCACGGATGTGGATTTTTCGGATCCGTCCTATCATCTGCCTCATTTTTATGAGTTGTTCGCACTGTGGGCAAAAGAAGAGGACCGGGCATTTTTTAAGGAGGCGGCGGAGGCGAGCCGTAATTACTTAAAGCGTGCATGTCATCCGGTCACTGGTCTTAGTGCGGAATATGCAGAATTTGACGGAACACCGTATCAGCCTGTTTTAGACCAGTGGGGAGGCAGACATGACTGGTATTACAGTGATGCCTACCGGACGATCGCAAACATTGCCCTTGACTATGAGTGGTTTGCGAAGGATGAGTGGGAGAGTGAGAATGTTGACCGGTTTTTGAATTTTTTCTGTGATACCGTGCAGGAGAAAGACAGGGACGGTATTTTCCTGACCGACGGAACCATTCTGGAAGGAAAGGCACTGCATCCGGTTGCGATGACTGCGGTCAATGCGCAGGCGGCACTTGCCTCAGACCAGAAAAATGCATTTCTCTGTGTCCACCGTTTCTGGGAGACACCGCTTCGCACCGGGGACAGAAGATATTATGACAACTGTCTGTATTTCTTCGCATATCTGGCACTGAGCGGCAATTATAGAATTTATTAGGAGTGCTCGTATGGAAGCAATTTTGGTAAAGGATCAAAAAGCAGCGGCATTTGTGATGGAGGATGGGACATTTGAGGGTGTCTATAGAATCACAGAAAAGGTTTGTGGGGATGTGGAGCAGGTCACAGGTGTCCGCCCGAAGATCATAAAATGGCAGGGAGAGTTGCAGCCGGCGCAGGTGTATGTGGCAACGCTCGGAAACAGTGAGATGTCAGAGGCGATCGCAGAAGAGGAAGGGATAGAACTTTCCTCTCTGTGTGGAAAGCGGGAATGTTTTCTGTTTCAGGTGTTGAAAAATGGCAGTCTGCTGATCGCAGGAAGTGACAAGCGGGGAACAATCTATGGGTTATTCCATATCTCAGAGCTTATGGGGGTATCGCCGTTTGTCCACTTTGCAGATGTGGTCCCTGCCCCGCAGAAAGAAATCATTTTTTCCGAAAAAGACTCGATGCAGAGCAAAGAACCCTCCGTGAAATACCGGGGGTTTTTTATCAATGATGAATGGCCTGCGTTCGGAAACTGGACATTTTCCCATTATGGTGGATTTACTGCAGAAATGTATGACCTGATCTTTGAGACACTGCTTCGGCTGAAAGGAAATTATCTGTGGCCGGCAATGTGGACATCGTCTTTTTCGCTGGATGGACCGGGGGAGGAAAATGCCCGCCTTGCAGACTGCTACGGGATCGTGATGAGCAATTCCCACCATGAACCATGTTTAAGACACAGCGAAGAATGGGATCTGGTGCGTGGAGAGGATTCTGTTTATGGAAATGAGTGGAGCTATCTTACCAACCGTGAGGGACTGATCCGTTACTGGCGCGACGGGCTTTTGCGCAGTGGAAAATATGAAAATATCATCACGATCGGCATGCGCGGGGAGAGAGATTCTCTGATGCTTGGGGAGGATGCATCCTTAGAGCAGAATATTTCCCTGTTAAAAGAGATCATCACAGAACAGAGAAAACTCATCCGGGAATGTGTCGGGGAAAATGAACCGGAAATGCTCGCACTTTATAAAGAAGTGGAGGCTTATTATTACGGGGATGAGACAACGCCGGGGCTTAAAGACTGGGATGGCTTAGACGGTGTGACGCTGATGCTCTGCGAGGATAACTATGGAAATATGCGGACACTTCCGACGGAGGAAATGCGCTCCCACCGCGGGGGCTTTGGCATGTATTATCACTTTGATTACCACGGATCGCCGGTCTCTTATGAGTGGGTGAACAGTTCTTATCTGCCTAAAATCTGGGATCAGATGACGATGGCATATGACTTTGGTGTGCGGGATATCTGGATCGTCAACGTCGGTGACCTGAAATTTCAGGAGTATCCGCTCAGTTTCTTTATGGATCTCGCATATGACTATGAGAAATGGGGAAGCAGCAGGATTCATGCGCCGCAGGATTATCTTGCGTACTGGGTGAAACGTGAATTTGGTGGATGGTTCTATGAGGCGCAGCAGGATGCAGTTTATCGGATCATGCAGCAGTATACAAAAATGAATCATAACTGCAAGCCGGAAGCGATGCGCGCAGATACTTATCATCCGGTGCACTTTGGGGAGGCAGACAAAAGACAAAAGGAAAATGAAAGGTTAGAAGCGGAGACAGAAAAGCTTTTATCTTCTGTGCCGGAAGAGATGCTGCCGGCTTTCTGGGAACTGGTATATTACCCGGCAATGGGAAGTGCAAACGCATCTGATATGCAGCTTTATGCAGGAAAAAATTCATTTTTTGCAAAAATGGGAGCGGTATGTGCAAATGATTATGCAGAAAAAATAAAAGCATGTATCGAAAAAGACCGTTTACTCACAGAACGGTTTCATCAGCTTCTGGATGGAAAATGGGATGGAATGGCACTCTCAGAGCACATCGGCTTTGTGAACTGGAACGATGAGGAGTGCAGGTATCCGCTCATGACCTTCATAGAACCGGCAAATAAGCCGAGGATCTTTGCCATGTCAGAGGGCGGTGATGTCTGTACGGCAGGCGGGGACTGGACGAAAAAATTGATCGTGATGCGGCAGTTTTTAGATCCGGCTGTCAGTGAAGCCTCCCTGTTATTGTTTGGCGGCTCGAAAGAAAAAGTGCCTTATCATATCGAGTGCAAAAGTCCGTGGGTTCTGCCTGGAAAAATGCAGGGAGTCACAGACCGTGAGGAAGTGCTCACGGTGCAGATAAAAAGAGATGAGATCACAGACTGGGAGAATGACCACAGGACATATGATTTTGAGGTTTGCTATGAGGGTGGAAGGATACCGGTAAAAATTTTGCTGGAAAAAGATCTGCCGGGATGTCCGGCGGAGGCATTTTATGAGACAGACGGGATGCTCTCTGTCGAGGCAGAGCACTTTATCTGCAATGAAAAGGCGGATGCGGGAGCATTTTATGTTTTGCCGGAGTACGGAAAAACGTTATCTGGTGTGAAAGCATATCCGCAGACAAAGACTTTTTTTGAAATGGCAGAGCAGATCAGACAGGCACCAAAACTGACGTATCAGATCTATGTCAGGGAGGCGGGAGAATACGAAATGATTTGCTATACCGCTCCGGCAAATCCGGTCTGTCAGGGAGGCAGTGTCTATTTTGGCTGCGCCGTCAATGGAAATGCACCGCAAAAGATAGAGATGATTCCGGATGGATACCGTTCCGGCGAGCCGTCCTGTGCGGAATGGGCGAAAATGGTGGTGGATCAGATCCGCGTTGTCCGTGTGCAGGTCACGCTGCAGAGCGGAGAGAATGAAATTGGAATTTATGCGGGGACACCGGGATTTCTGCTGGAAAAACTGACGTTTGTGCGCAAGGGAAAGCATTTGCCGGAGTCAGGTCTTGGACTGCCGGAGACAAGGAGGACGAACAGATGAGTGGACCTGTGGCACCGAAAGATCCGGAAAAAGACAGATCTTATTTTTACATTATGAAAGAAAAAGAAACCTTTGGCTCGCTCCAGACGCAGGGGGAGTATCAGGGCAGGGGAGTCCAGTTTATCTACGAGAGTGATGGAAGGCTTGAAAGCAGTGCGGAAGTGACCGGTGAGGTCTGTGATGAAGAAATTTTAAAGAAACTTGGCACGGTGGAGGGCTTTAAAAGCCTGGTGCACAGCATCGGTATATCCGTGGAGATGGAACATAGCAGAGAACCGGTCACATTTGTATTTCAGATGTACGGGAAAGAGGATCTCTACGGCGGCGGAACGCTCATAGAAACAGAACTGCGTGGGGATGGCGCAGAAGTCAGGATCCCGCTTGATACGGTAGAGTGGAAAACAGATGATGATGTGCCGGGGCAGATCCGGTTTGTCTTTGAGACGCCGGAACAGTCTGCAAGGGTCAATGTCCGTTTCTTTTTAAAGGATGGATTTTTCGTACCAAAGCCGCAGGAAGAGCGCGTGGTGGATATGGAATCCCACGGATATCAGGAAATGATAGAGCGGTCACTCCTTTCTATGGGAGATGCGGGCAGGATCAGAAGAGTCGTAGAAAAAGCGCGGGCTGGGGAGCCGGTAACCATAGCATATATAGGAGGATCCATCACGCAGGGAGCCGGGGCAGTTCCGCTTCACACACAGTGCTACGCATACCGGTTCTGGAAGGCATTTGCCGGAAAATACGGAAAAAATAACAATGTGAAACTGATAAAAGCGGGAGTGGGCGGAACCCCGTCGGAGCTTGGGATGATCCGTTTTGAGAGGGATGTCCTGCGGGATGGAAAAGAAAAGCCGGATCTGGTAGTCGTGGAATTTGCAGTAAATGACGAGGGGGATGAGACAAAGGGAAGGTGTTATGAGAGCCTTGTAACAAAAATTTTATCCATGCCGGATGCACCGGCTGTCCTGTTATTGTTTGCTGTTTTTGCAAATGACTGGAACTTACAGGAACGCCTTGCTCCGGTGGGAGAGCGGTATCAGCTCCCGATGGTAAGCATCCGGGATGCCGTGACACCGCAGTTTCGGCAGGCAAAGGACAGAGTTGTTTCAAAAAATCAGTTCTTTTATGATGCGTTTCACCCGACAAATCTGGGACATAAAATCATGGCAGACTGTCTGATGTATCTGATTGACCGGGCGGTCTGTGAGCCTGATATTTTAAGAAGAATGCATGAAAAACCGGTTTATGGGGATGAATTTGCGCAAGTGAAATTATTAGACCGCAGAGACGGCTATGAACGTGCGAAGATCTGCTGTGGCGCATTTTCCGGTACAGATCAGGAATTACAGTGTGTGGAGATGGATGACAGTTTAACGCCGGTTCCTGAATTTCCGTACAATTGGCAGTATGATGGGGCAAATGGCAGATCAGAAGATGCATTCCAGATGGATATCTACTGCCGGTCACTGCTTCTCATCTTTAAAGATTCCGGAGCGGTGGACGCCGGACGGGCAGATGTGTTTGTGGACGATACCAAAGTTCTGACCGCAGATCCGCATGTGAACGGCTGGACGCACTGCAATCCGGTCATTCTTCTGGAAGAAAAAGAAAGCGGATGGCATCAGGTGAGGATTCAGATGACACCTGGGGAAGAAGAAAAGAAATTTACAATACTTGGTTTTGGCTATGTGGAATAAAAAAGGCATGGCTGCCTGGAAAGCAGAGAAATTTGTGTGAAAAATAAGATTTTAGAATAGTAGAAATGGAGAGATAAAATGAGTATAGCAAAAAATCCGGTTCTGTCCGGTTTTTATCCAGACCCATCTATCTGTAGGGTGGGGGAAGATTATTATATGGTAAATTCGAGTTTTGCATATTTTCCGGGGATTCCTGTGTTTCATAGCAGGGATTTAGCGCACTGGGAGCAGATCGGCAATGCGTTGGACAGGGAAGAACAGCTTCCACTGTCCGGCAGTGAGATCTCACGGGGGATCTTTGCACCGACGATCCGTTACCACGAGGGCACTTATTACATCATAACAACAAATGTGGATCATGGTGGAAACTTTGTGATAACGGCACAGGACCCCAAAGGGCCGTGGTCAGTTCCACATTATCTGGGAGATGCGGCAGAGGGGATTGATCCGAGCCTCTTTTTTGATGAAGATGGGAAATGTTATTATGTCGGGACAAGACCGAATCCGTCCGGGGTCAGACACAATGGTGACTGGGAGATCTGGATAGAGGAGCTGGATCTTCATGCAATGTGCTTAAAAGGTGCAGGGACGGCGGTCTGGAAAGGTGCATTAAAAGATTGTATCTGGCCGGAGGGACCGCACCTTTACAAAAAAGACGGCTGGTATTATCTGATGATCGCAGAAGGCGGTACGGGACCGGAACACAGCATCAGTATCGCAAGAAGCAGGTCGTTAAGAGAATGGTTCTGTGGATGCAAGAGAAATCCAATTTTCACGCACCGCAATCTTGGCAGGGATTATCCGGTGATCTATGCAGGACACGGAGATCTTGTGGATGATGCAGACGGAAACTGGTATGTCGTCATGCTTGCATCGAGGCCATGTGAGGGACACTGTAGTATTGGCAGGGAAACTTTTCTGGCAAAAGTGGAATGGGAGGACGGATGGCCTGTCATCAATCCGGGGATTGGACATCTGACAGAGAAAACAGAACTTCCGATCGGTGAGTATCGCCTGGAAAAGGAAGTGACCCACGCGGATTTTATTACATTTGATCAGAAAAAAATAGATGACAGACTCCTGTCGCTGCAGAGAAGGGATGAAAATACATATTCACTGATCGAGAGAAAAGGTTTTCTCAGGATGTATCTGAAAAAACAGAAACTTACAGAGAAAACGGACGCGCAGTATTTCGGGCTGCGGCAGAAAGATTATGATTTTACGTTTTCGGCATGCATGGAATTTGACGCGGAGCGGGAAAATGAACAGGCGGGGATCGTCTGCTATCAGAATCATGCAAATCATCTTTCGATGCGCATCTGCGGTGGAAAAGAGAAGAGAAAGCTGCAGGTAATCGCACATATAACAGAAAACGATACGCTGCTTGCGGAAGAAGAAATCAATGCAAAAGGAATGCTGGAACTGTATTTGAAGGCAGCAGGACAGAGGGCAGAATTTTTTGTCAGGGATGAGGAAGGAAAGGTATTAAAACTCATTAAAGACGTGAGCCTGCTGCCGTACAGTACAGAGGAAGCAGGGGGATTTGTGGGCTGCACGCTCGGTGTGTATGCGTCTTCAAACGGTGAAATGTCGGATCGTTTTGCGGATGTAGCATGGATTTCGTATGAGGGAATACCGGGTTGATGCCGGGAAAAAATAGAAAAAAATAGGAAAAAAATAGGATTGATTTTTGCCCCTGTTTGTACAATAATAAACTTAGTTGCGCAACTAAGCGCAAAAAAGCGAGGGACGAGAGTTTATGGATAAGGGGTTAGAAAAGAATATTACGATTGCGGACGTGGCGGAGGCGCTTGGGGTATCGAAGACAACCGTGTCACGTGCAATTTCCGGTAAAGGTCGTATTGGCAGGGAGACAAGAGAGCGCGTGCTCGCCTACATAGAAGAACATGATTATAAGCCGAATGTCATTGCGAAAGGGCTTGCGCAGTCTAAAACTTATAATATCTGTGTGGTCATGCCGGGGGAGTATGATGTTGTGGATCTTACATTTTTTCAGGAATGTCTGTTTGGGATACAGGAGATTGCGGGCAGCATGGAATATGATATCCTGCTTTCTATCTGCAGGAAAAACGATATATCTTCTCTTGAGCGTATCATAGCAAACCATAAAGTGGACGGTGTGATCCTGATGCGCACTTTTGTGGAAGATGAACAGATCGATTTTCTGCAGACAAAAAATGTACCGTTTGTCACGATCGGAAGTACCAGTGCCAATTATAAAGGAGTGATTCAGATCGATCACAATCACAAGAGTGCATGCAAAGAGCTTACATCGATCATTTTGATGAAGCAGATGGACAAAATTGCACTGATCGGCGGCAATGAAGAGCATGTGGTTACACAGAGCCGTCTGCGGGGATTTCGTGAGGCATATGCGAAGATGGGGAAAACGTTAGATGTGGATCTGATGTTTTTAAGCCAGGATAACCAGGTTCTGGTGGAAAAGGCAGTCAAGGAAGCATTAAACAGACAGGCAGACTGTATCCTCTGTATGGATGACGCTGTCTGCAGCCGTGTTTTAAAGACACTGCGCCAGCAGCATGTCAAAGTGCCGGAAGATGTCCGGGTGGCATCGTTTTATAACAGCATGGTACTTGAAAACAATGTTCCCTCGATCACATCGCTTTCATTTGATGCAAAGGAACTCGGCATGGTGGCATGCCGTACACTGCTTGATCTGACGGAGGGACTTGAGGTGAAAGAGCGCACATTGCTTCCGTATGAGGTGGTGCTGAAGGAATCAACGAAGTAAATACAATCAGGAAAATACAGTTCTGAGAAAATTGGAGATCATCCTGTTGGAGAGAATAAGCAATGGGCGAAACACATAGCGAATAAATGTGTTTCGCCCGTTTTTTATGCTGAAATTGTCGGAAATAACGTGAAATGGGCGAAATGATTATAATGATTACCGGAATAACCCACAGATCAGGGGAAATGAGGGTGAAACTGAAGCAATATCAGGGAAATTCGCCCAAAACAAAGGAAAAGGCAGGAAAATCCCTGATTCAAAAAATATCAAAAACGAGCCAAAATATCCATAAAAAGATGATATAAGAATTGAAAATGCACGGAAAATCAATGGTTAACGGTTGCGCAAAAGTCGAATTTGAAAAAAATAAAAGAAAAAATAGAAGATGATATTGTGCAAAATTGCTAAAAAATGGTCGGATTTATTATAAATTATGGACATTGACACAAGGATGTATCGGAGATATACTCTAACCATAGAACAACCGATTGCGCATAGCGCAACACGAAAAAGTGTTCTAAAAGAACAATTTTTTCTATCAAGGAAAAGGGAGGAATTTTCAAATGAAGAAAAAAGTCATCAGCACAGTATTATGTGCAGCAATGGTAGCATCCATGTTTGCAGGATGTGGAAACAAAGCAGCAAACAACAGCACAGCTGACAACAGCGCAGCAGACAATGCAGCAGAGAGCAGTGATGCAGCTGCAACAACAGAAGCAGGCGATGCAGCTGCAGAGACAGAGGCAGCATCAGCTTCTGATGATGCAATCGCAAATCTGATCGCATCTACAGATGGAACCGTAGATATCCAGTTATGGTGCTCAGAACTTGAAGCTTATCAGAATGTTATGAAAGAGCTGACAGACAAATTCAAAGAGCAGTACTCAGATGTAGATTTCAACATCACAATCGGTGCTGTATCTGAGGCAGATGCCAAAGATAAGATTCTTGAGGATATTGATGCGGCAGCAGATGTATTCGTATTTGCAGATGATCAGGTAAATGATCTTGTAAATGCAGGTGCGCTTCAGGAAGTGGCAGCTACTTATACATATGATCCGAAAGAAACAAACTCAGAGGCAACTGTAGCAGCAGCTACCAAAGACGGAAAACTTTACGCTTATCCGTTAACAGCATCGAATGGTTACTTCTTATACTATGATTCAAACATCTTCTCTGAAGAGGATGTGGCTTCCTGGGAAAACCTTACAGCAAAAGCGGAAGAAGCAGGAACAAAAGTTGGCATGAATGTAGCAGATGGATGGTATTTGTATGGATTTTTCTCTGGTGCAGGCTGTGAACTTTCCATGAATGAAGATAACTCAAACAACTGTGACTGGAACTCTGAGACCGGTCTTGCAGTAGCACAGAGTATTGAGAATATCACTTCTTCCCCGGCATTTGTAAGCGTACAAGATCAGGATGCAATTACCATGTTAAATGACGGTACACTTGGCGCATATGTTTCCGGTACATGGAACACCGGATCTTTTGAAGCGAAATACGGTGACGGATATGCAGCATGTAAATTACCTACTTTCGATGTAAATGGAACAGCTACACAGATGGGATCTTATGCAGGATACAAATTCGTAGGTGTTAACTCCCATGCTAAAAATGTTGGCTGGTCAATGCTCCTTGCTGAGTATCTTACAAATGAGGAGAGCCAGTTAGCAATTGGTAACGCTACATCAGAGGGACCGGCTAACACAGTAGCAGCAGCTCAGATTGATTCCCCGGCACTTGTAGCACTTGCAGCGCAGTCAGAGTTTGCAGATCAGCAGGTTGTAGGCAATAATTACTGGGATCCGGCAAAGGCACTTGGACAGAATCTGGTTGACGGTGCAACAGATCTTCAGGCTGTACTTGATGATGCAGTAGCTGGTATTACACAGCCGGTAGCTGAATAATCAAAATATCTGTAAAACTCATATTTCCACATGACCTGACAGACAGGTCATGTGGGGATTTTTAAAAAGAGAAAAGTTTTTGTTACCGAAACAAAAATTCTCATTCACGCGCATAGGGAGTGAATCTATGAAAACATTTTTAAACGCAATCAAAAAATACTTTGCCGATTTTGGGACAGCCGTGGCAAAGGGCGATATCTGGTGCAAGCTTTCACTGCTTGTTATGGGTGCCGGATACTGGGGACGGAAACAGATCGTCAAAGGTATCTTAATGACAGCACTTGAAGTGATAGTAATCCTGTTTACAGGAATGTTCTCTATTAATTACATTAAGGATTTAAATACACTTGGTACCGTTCAGTATGAGTCTGTATTTGATCCACTGACATTGAAAAACACTGTTAATGATTACGATAACTCGTTACTGATCTTATTATATGGTATTGTCGGAATCCTCGTAATCGTAGCATTCATATTTTTATATATAAGCAATATGAAGGCTGTATACCGCCTTCAGCTTATGAAAGAAGAGGGAGAACATGTCAATACATTTGCGGAAGATGTAAAATCTCTTTTCAATGGTAAGTTTTATATCACATTACTTACCCTGCCGAGTATCGGTGTTATTATGATGAACATTATACCGATCATTTTTATGTCCTGTGTGGCATTTACCAATTATGATATGGATCATATGCCGCCAAACTACCTGTTTACATGGGTTGGACTTAGAAACTTCAAGAATATGTTTACAGGCGGCACCACGATCACATTCTCCTATGCATTCGTAAGAATTCTTGCATGGACAATGATCTGGGCAGTATCGGCAACATTTACAACTTTCATCGGTGGTATTCTTTTGGCAAAGTTGATCAACCATGAAGATACACATTTTAAAAAAATGTGGAGATCACTTTTTGTTGTGACAATTGCGATTCCACAGTTCGTAACATTGCTTCTTGTAAGCAAAATGTTCAGCGACCACGGTATTGTAAATACATTATGTTCCAACAGCGGTCTGACAGGCTGGTTACAAAGTATCGGACTTGTTTCAGGAAACTATATTCCATTTCTCTCTAAACCGGGCTGGTCTCATGCAATGATCATTCTTATCAATATCTGGGTCGGTGTTCCATATCAGATGCTTTCCGCTACCGGTATTCTGATGAATATTCCGACAGATCAGTTGGAGAGTGCACGTATCGATGGTGCAAATAAATGGCAGATCTTCTGGAAGATCACAATGCCGTATGTATTATTTATCTGTGGACCATCCCTGATTCAGAGCATCATTGCAAACATCAATAACTTTAACGTTATTTATCTGCTGACAAGTTCCAATGCAACAGCAAACATGGCATTTGCAAACTCTAATGCAAAAGAGACAGACCTTCTCATTACATGGCTGTTTACATTGACCAACGATAACTCAAACTATAAGATGGCATCGGTAATTGGTATTATTTCATTTGCTATCTGTGCGCTTCTTACATTGCTTAGCTATACAAGAATGATCAGTGGCGATAAAGAGGAGGTGTACCAATAATGAAAAAGAAAACATGGAAAATCATTGTAAGACATTTAGTACTTGCTCTTTTGGCAATCATCTGGCTGATTCCGATTGTATGGCTGGTTGTAACATCCCTTTCCACTACAAAGGGTGTAAGTTACCAGCACTTTTTCCCGGAACACTGGACACTGGCAAACTATCATCAACTGTTCTTCAAGACAGATACAGCAGCAAACTTCCCTGCATGGTTTAAAAATACTTTTATCGTAGCATTTTTTACCTGTATCGTTTCATCCGCTTTTGTACTGATGGTCTCTTATGCATTCAGTTGTATGAGATTCAAGGCGAGAAAACCTCTGATGAGCTTTTCTATCATTCTTGGAATGTTCCCAGGTGTACTTTCCATGATCGCTGTTTATTTTGTTTTAAAAATGATCGGACTTACCGATTCACTTGCAGGTCTGGTTATCGTATATTCTGCAGGTTCGGGACTTGGGTTTTTAGTATTGAAAGGCTTCTTTGATACCATACCGGTTTCACTGAGAGAGGCTGCCCGCTTAGAGGGTGCTTCCGAGGCAACAATTTTTGGAAAAATCATTATTCCGCTGTCAAAACCGATGATAGTATATACGATTATCAACTCTTTCCTGAATCCATGGATGGATTTTGTTCTGGCACGGATCATGATCAAGTCGAAAGAGTCGGCAGACTGGACAGTTGCGATCGGTCTTTATAATCTGTTACAGAAGACACTGATCGGTGATTATTTCGCTATCTTCTGTGCCGGTGGTGTAATGATCGCAATCCCGATTTCCATTCTCTTCGTAGTAATGCAGAAATTCTATGTAGAGGGCGTTACTGGCGGAGCTGTAAAAGGTTAGAAAAATATTTTTAGAGGAGAAAGAAAAAAATGGATAAATTTGTACTGAATCTTATTCATCGTCCGGAGCTGGTTCCAGAGTATTCTGCGACAGTGACAGGACAGGGAAAAGAAGAGGATATCGGAGATAAAGCACTTTTAACAGAGTCTTTGGATATCTTTAAGACACAGCAGAGATTAGCTCATGAGAATGGATTAAAAGTAACCATTCAGATGACATATGCTTCACTGTTCAATGATGAGGCAGTGGAGATCGCAAAACATGATCATGAAGTATACGGCGATGAGATTGCATTATCTTTATTGGGACTTCCATGTGAGGAGTTCCGTGAAAAATATAAGACCAAGGATTTCTGTATCTGGATGTTTTCCATGGAAGATAAGAAAGCCATCGTAAATGATGTATTCGAGAAATTCCATGACAGATTCGGTTTTTATCCGGAGTCAACAGGTTCTTATTACATGGATGCTGACCTGACAAACTATATCAAGGCAGCATACCCGACTGTAAAATGTGCAGTTGCAACCTGCTGGGAGGAAGGCCCGAAAGCTTATCACACCTGCAACAACTCCTGGTATACATTATTTGATGGCGGCCCATGGGCACCATGGATTCCATCCAAACAGAACACACATGCACCGGCTGCAAATAAAGAGGAAGACAGTGGTATCGTAGCGATCCCTCATCTTTCCCGTGACCTGATCGCATGTTACGATGGAAATGGTTCGAACTTCGGAACACATCCGCAGAACGTACTCCGTGGTATGATCTATGACACAAAGACATGGGAGTATCCATATCTTTACAATCTGATCGACCAGTACCGTTCCTTAGAGAAATATAACAACGGATATTCCTACAACATGATGTTCGTTGGACCGGGCTGGATGAACAAGATGGGACGCTGGGAGCAGCCATATGAACTCCTTTACAAATCCTACAGCGATGGCTGTGCTTACTACGGCAAACTGAAAAAAGAGGGTCAGTTAGTAGATATGACCATGTCGGAGTTCGCTGATTACTACCGTGAGAAGAAAGGTGTCAACCAGAACAATTACAACGAGCCGGAATGTGCTCTCTGGAGAGATA
>OGNO01000454.1_pt1 | contig 30856 bp, 33 predicted proteins | sample 1573491 | NCBI WGS metagenome assembly OGNO01 (sample SAMEA2581900, study PRJEB24529) | metagenome | biome: Human gut stool | place: China | collected 2011
TCACTACATTAAATTTTTGATAACAGTCACATACATATACCAGTGGTTCTGCCATATATTGATTTATATTTTCATTTTCCTGAACCGCACATTCCGTACTAAATTGAGGGATATTATTCTGCTTACGTTTATTATCATACGGCACGCCATTCACAGAATAATTAGCATTAATCTGCATAGTGCAAGTCCTCCTTATTAATCACGTGACACTTTATAATTAACATAATCACCGTCACTTTCATAATGACTCATTAGATTTTTTGTTCCCTGAACATTGCCATACATTGCTCATTCCCATATAAGACACATTATTAAATCACACATTTTACGCTTTCATATCGAAGTTGCCTTGTGATATTATGTCTTCGTTTATACTGCCAGCCTTTTCTTCACTATTTAATGCTTTTCTCGCCTCACTAAATGCCTCATAATATGTCATTTTTAATGCTGAATGAACCTGTGACTCTGCTTTTGTTTCTTTTTCCTGCCAGCCTACTCCCCCTGTATAGGTCAAAACTTCTTCGCCATCTTCATTGTATACATGAATTGCCGAGCCTGTCCCTGTTCCCTGATATTTTGCCTCATAAGGTATTCCAAACAGCATACAGAGCCATTTTTTGTCTGCTTCCTCAACTTCTTTCATTGCTGACATATTACCTGAATTCATTGATTGACTAAACTTTCCAATTAAAGCAGCTCTATTCGGGGCTACTTTGCTTACTTCCGTCTTTCTCAAATTCATAAATGCATTTCCCATATATACATTGTCCTGTGCATCTTTTTTTGCCAGATCAACAATCTTCTCTTTTAAAGAATCCGTTAATTTCCATTTGTTTTTTTCAGAAGATTTAGAAACATTTTTATTCGATGTGTTCCACACTTTTGCTGTGCTATAATTATTTGATATTTCCATTTAATTGAATCACCTCTCTGTTCTGTCATTTATGTAATCATACAATTCCTTATATGACAGATCTCAAACTCTTTGAAATACAATGCTTCCCCGCATTTTCTATATCGTCATATTGATATTATTACTTTACTATCCACATTTGCTATCCACCACACCCTCCGGGAGTGGCAAAAAACAACCTTAGCAAGCACTGCCTGTGTCATGACATAGGCGAAATCCCACACACTTTCCTATCGTCTGTGCGGATCAATTTCCATGGGGAAGTTTTCCTAACCCTCTTTTAGTTTTCTTCGGTTCTACACCGGAATACCTTGACCTTTCCTGCTGCTTTTGCTACAATTTGCTGTGGGTGATTGTACACAAAACTGAACAAAACTTGAAACGAACTGTTGTAAAAATCGAACATTTTACAGCAGTTTTTTTGTACCCAAAAGAGAGAAATGAAGTGTCAGAAATGGCAAATCGAAACCGCACCAATCCAGTGCAATTTTATCTCAGCGATGATGAGCAGTACATCCTCAACACCAAATTCAAAGCATCCGGCATGAAGAGTATGTCTGCTTTCCTGCGCAAGCAGATCTTATATGGAAATGTGTATGATGTCGATTATAGTTATCTGCGAAATTATAATACGGAACTGGGACGTATCAGTTCCAATTTAAACCAGATTGCAAAGAGGCTAAACAGCACCGAAAACATTTATCAGGAGGACATAAATGAAGTAAAGGAGTTGATGAATGAGATATGGCATACACAAAAATCCATGCTATCAAAGCAACCGTTGATAAAGCCATAGAATATATCTGCAACCTGGACAAAACCGATGAACAAATCTATGTTTCGTCTTATGCGTGTGCGCCCGAAACTGCGGCAATTGACTTTAAATATACGCTTGACCATTGCAGGGAAAACAGTCCCAACAAAGCCTATCATCTGATACAGGCTTTTGCTCCGGGCGAGGTCGGTTATGAGGAAGCGCACCTCATTGGAAAAGAGCTTGCAGACAAGGTTTTAGAGGGGAAATATTCATATGTTGTCCGATTTTTGTATTATCTATATTTACCTTCAAACAATTCCCTTACAGAAAAAGCCTCTTGTGCTATCTCATCATAAGGCGGTGCTGTAACGCCTAAAGTTGTATTTCCCATATCAGAAAGTCTTAAACTACACAAATTTACACCGCTCATTTGTTGCCTTATATCTTCTTCCTTGCTAAGAAACCATTCTGCGTCGGTCACAAATAATTTGAAACTCATTTTCTCTATTTCCCGAATTATGTAGAAGTATATGTAATTAAGCTCTATCCACGCTCTACGAAGCGGATTTCCATATAAAGTATTTACTATTTGCTTGGAGTAATCTCCAAGTCTCATTCTCTCCCACTTCTTCTTTAGCAAATCATACAGTATCCACTTTTCCACACTACATCTTCCTTCAACATTATCAAATTCTAAATCCCAATTTCCGTTATAATCAGGATCCATAAATGTAGGCAGAATTGACCGTCCATATAATATACCCATAACAGTGGACACGCGAATTAGTGTAGTACCTACTTTTAGGACACCCTCACCATTTGTATCCCTGTTTATAAACACACCCCTAAGTAACACCTTTTTCTTGGACACCCTCTTCCAAATGTGATATTCTAATCACAGAAATGGAGGATTTCATGAGCAGAAAAATTTTTACTGAGGAACAACAACAGTTACTTCGTCAAAACCCTTATATCTACAGTGTTACTGATACAAGGATCAATCTTACTAAGGAATTCAAGGAGATATTTCTGGCAGAATATAAATCTGGTACTTCTCCAAGAAAAATCCTTGAAGATCACGGTTTTGACATTAGTATCATCGGAGAACGCCGCATATGGAGCATCTCCAATCACATCCGTACCGAATATAAAAAGTACGGCGAATTTCACGAAGGCTACAGGCCTCGTAGTGTACCAGCTGCTGATGCTTCCGATGACACCGGTTCAAAAAACAACTCAGATGCTGACAAAATCAAGCAACTGCAACAGGAAGTAGATTACCTGAAACAGGAAATGGAGTTCTTAAAAAAAATTTCCTCAATCAGAACTACAAGGAAGTAGGTGCATTGCTCATGAACGATTCTTCCTGTATTTTTGAAATAATCTACAATACCATGCAACAAAGTCATAACACCATGTCCATAAAAACACTTTGTGCTATGGCCGGAGTCTCCAGAAGCGGTTATTATGCATGGCTGAATGCCGCCCCGGCAAGAGCGCAGCGGGAACAGCAGGACAGAGAGGACTTTGAACAAATCCTTACTGCATATAAAATGCACGGTTATTCCAAAGGCGCAAAAGGCATCTATATGGCTCTTCTTCACATGGATCCACCCGTGGTTATGAATCTCAAAAAGATCCGGCGTCTGATGGATAAATTCAATCTGTCATGCCCTTATAGAGGTCCTAATCCTTACAGGCGGATGGCAAAAGCCCTTAAAACCAGCAGTGTCGCAGATAACCTGCTTCAACGTGAATTTGAAGCATATGGTCCACGGATCGTCCTGCTGACAGACATCACCTATCTGCCCTATAATGGCACATTTGCCTATTTATCTACTGTCCTGGATGCCTTTACTAAGCAGATACTGTCCTATGTGCTCAGTCCATCACTAGAGGTTGATTTCGTTCTGGAAACCATCAATAAACTGGTAGAATATCATGGAGTGTCCCTGCAGGCTGAAACCATCATCCATTCGGATCAGGGTTGTCATTATACAAGCCACAAATTTATCAATATCCTGTATGACAAAAAACTGCGCCAATCCATGTCACGCAAGGGAAACTGCTGGGACAACGCCCCACAGGAAAGTTTCTTCGGCCACATGAAAGACCATATCAAGCCTGAGCTTGCTGAATGTACATCATTTGCTGATGTTCAGGTCATCATTGATTATTACAACAACCGGCGGTATCAATGGCATCTTGCCAGGCTGTCGCCTAATGAATTATACAAATTTGTTACTACTGGTAAATATCCTCTGGATATTCCGAATATTCCTGCCATGCCAGCCATAAAAAAGGATCCTAAAGAGCTTGGTGCATCGGCAGTTGATATAGATGATAATAAATAAACCAACTGAATATCACACTGGATGGGATGGTATGTCCATTTACGTGGATACCGAAAATGTCATGTGTCCACTTCTGTGGGGAACCAAACCAGGGAATGTCCAAAATCAAGGATATCACTTTAGTGTAGGTGTCTAAAAAATAGGCACTACACTAATTCAAAATGTCCTTGACAAAGGGGACAGTTTACCATGAGCTGCTGCATTCCTTATGGCGCACAAATCACTGATAAATCCTATACATTCTTTCATTTTATGTAAAATATCTGAAATGCTGTCTTTCCTAGAATAAACATCATAAAAAATAGTTATAAGTTCTGACAACTCGTTTAACTCTAACTGTTCCATCAAATCCAACAATGGCACAGCATTCTCATCCGTTAAGTAGTCAAACTCATCCGAGCTGCCCCTGTAGCTTCTTTTATCTCTTGCCCGCTTAATCAACTTCGCAATTTTAGGTTTCTTGGCTACCCATTCTGATATTACTTCTGCTCCTACATCATGTCCGTCATCAGCAATCCTTATTCTATTGAAATATGTTTTATAAACATTTTCTATGCCAGTAATCCATGACAAAATATTTTTCCTAAACTCAATATCTATTCTATCTATTACAAAAAGCAAACCTATTTTAAACTTAGCATCAATACAATCAAGGTCAATATGCTTTCCTGCTTGCATTTTTATGATTTCTTTGCAAGTAAATATTCCCGGCGATAAGTATTCCAACATTCTTGGTTGAAAGTTATTACCTTCAAGCCAATCGACAAATTCCTTATCATCCAATACCGGATAATAGAAATTGTATTCACTTAACCTTTTTCTAATATTTTGAATGGCATTATTCTCAATAATTCGTTCTTGATATTTCCATTCATCTCCTATAAACCTAATATCTGTGGCTTCTTTAATATCTCGGTCTCTTACTCCCTGACTTTGACTTAAGGAAAACTCAACCTCATCTGTGTATTTAATATATTGTTTTCCTTCTTTTTCTTCCAACATAGATTTTTCTATTCTAAACGGTATCCATTCATGTTCAACTTTATATGCGTCTGTATCAATTATTCCATAATTATTTTTTAGCTCCAGTATTCTTCCTCTAGGCATACTATTTCCACTCCTTTCCACATGGTATTCGGCTTTTAAACGCCACCTATTACAAACCGGAACACACTGTGTATCATTTTCAACTGCACTATACATACATTATAATTGTACCCTTTCAAAGACAATTTCTCAATCGGATTGTATACATAAAAATATCTTAAAAATAAAAAGCAGGTAGCCAACACACAGCCGACTACCCACCCTCTCAAATTTACTCTACTGATTCCAACACTACCTCTGCAAATCCTTCATCGGTCATGCTCTGGAGCTTACCTAACACCTGCTCTCCAAGCTCCTCCATGTCGCTGTCCTTTATGTGTGGCATTACCTGTCTGCTCTGCCCAATCATATCCGTCCTGTCCTGTGTCTCAAACACACATGAAATTGATTTCTTCTACTGTGAATTTACTCATCTTCTTACATCTCCCTCTGTGATTTTTTCTCGGTTTCCTTTTCCGGTGAAGTACGCTCCGTCTTATCTCTCTGCTCTATGACCGACCTTTTCTCCGCCAGCTTCTCCTTTATAGAAATTCTGCCTTTGGTCTGCTCCTGTTCCTTTTTCTCCGCTCCGTTATTTAGAACATTATCAATCATGTTGTAATTCTGTTCTTCAAGCTCCTCAATCTTTGCAAGGCAGCCATTATTGACTGCCTTTGCATAATTACGATATTCACTTATAAACCTTTATCATTACTGCCCTTATTCGTTTTGATTTCTGCAATGTACTCCTGTCTCCTTTCTGCCCCTGTCGCTGTAAATAACCAAAAAGACAATTAAGATTTATTAACTGCCCTTTCATCCGCTCCATATTAATTACGCTTATTTACTGACTTATTTTAAATCGTCGTATTTATAATCAATCGCTACTATCTCATCCGTTGATGTAAGCGGAGCTCCTTTTTGTGTTGTACGTCCTTGTTCAGAAAAGAGATATAAATTTTGTTTTGCTCGCGAACAAACAACATATAATAACTTTTTTGTTTCACTTTCCCGATAATGTGGTTTATTTATTATAGTATCCCAATGCGGAATATACCCATTTAATATCCCAAACGCAATAACCGTAGTATATTCCTCTCCTTTCACACCATGAAATGTATTGATAACCACACCCTCTTTTTCTTTGAAACATTGTTTAAATGTATCAATATCTGTAGATAGATGGTTATTTTTTACTCTATCCTTAACCTTTAAAATAAAATCTTCATATGCTTTCTGTAATCGTGATTCTATGTTTAAATCAATACCTATTTCTATCAAAAAATTATTTATTGCTTTCTGTAAATATACCACACCGTTTTCATCTGTTTCAGATATAGAATTAATTATTTTTAAAATCTTATAATTATCTATTTCATCAGACAAATATATCTTATATTCTTCTGTTAGAATCTCAATGATTTCATTTGCAATTTTCTTTCTTAAATGGATTTTTTGCCCTGACTCTGTGAATATCAATTTTGAAATCAAATAAAAGACATTCATTGGATCATATTTTATCGGCGTGATATCTGGTGCATCAAATTTTACATTTGGCAATAATTCTTTAATTTTCTTTGATAGCGGAAAAAGCAACCACCATTGTGGTGCAATTATACATATCTCATTATCTGGAATTCCTCGAGATAGTTCTTCTTTTACAATATAAGCAATTTTCTCAAACAACTCAGATTTACTTATGGTATTATCATAAACCAAACGTCCCTTTTCATCCTTTATGTCCGAGACTGCATATATTTTTGCACTCTGTAATTGAAAATTCGAGTAATAATCAACTATACGTTGCGTTGTACGATAACAACCATCTAGTCTTTTCTCTTGGAATTTTACTCCAAACTCTTTCTGTAATTCATCACAGGTCTTTGCAACTCCACCAAGTCCCCCATATATTGCCTGATCCGTATCTCCTACGAATGTTACTTGTATATTCTTATTACATTTTACAATACTGCTCAATATTTTATACTGAAGTTCATTCGTATCTTGATATTCATCCACCAGAATTGTTCTCATTATTCCAGCAATATTCTCCGCAATAAATTTATTCTGATTTACTAAATCATAAGATATGCTTAAAATATCATTAAAATCTATCTCTTTTTCATTTAATAGCTTTGTTTGATATTTCTCAAATATTTCCGGATATTCAAAAGGCTTATCATATCCAATATCAATTCCCAGTTCTTCTATTATTTCATCAGTATATTGTTTTGTGACATAATCATCTATGATATGATACCCTTTCCGCAAACGTTCATTGTACATTGTATAAGGTCTGATAATAAACTCAAGACAAAATTGATGTATAGTCCCTACCCAAACCTTATCCTCCGGAATATCTATTTTTTCTAGTCTTTCCTTAATTTCATCAGCAGCTCTATTGGTATAAGTTATCGCAATATTAAGTTTTTTTGAAGTAATATATTTTTGGACAGAATATGCTAATTTATAAGTCAATGTTCTTGTTTTTCCACTTCCCGGACATGCTTTAAGCAATATATTCCCCTCCTTAACACAAACTTGTCTTTGCTGCGGATTTAATTTATCTAAAAAAGTCATGGTATCCATTATTCACACCAACCCCTACAATATTTGTCAACTTCTTCTAAGAATTTTGCAACAACATCATCCTTATATCTTTCTCTAAATTTTTTAATAAACTCCTTTCTTTCCTCCTGTGTTTTAACTTTTTCACTCTCTTTTTTCAAGGCTAATACTTCTTTTTCATCATATCCACTTAATGAATACTCTATCATTTTAAAAACGATATCTATCGAAATTACTTCTTTACTTGCAAATGCAATCGCTCCCAAAATGTATTGTGGAACAGTAACTGCTATATCAATGTAATTTGAAAGGGTGGTGGCATACCAGCCCTTTCCCATATCTCTGGCTAATGTTAAAACTGTATTAGCACATGCCGCATCTGTTCCTTGTTTTAAATTTTCTTTATGTCTCTTAATCGTATTAGTATCAACATAATTTAATTCTACAACTTCACTAATATAGTCACTGTTCGCCCGTGCATCAGCCAATGCAAAATCAACTTCTAATGTATGTGGCGCAAAAAAAGACTCAACCCAAGGATTCGTGCCATATAAATCTTCTAACTTTTTTTTCCTACTTTTTCCTCTTTTCTCTGCCTCAGCTTTATATAATTTACTGTCTGTTTCTACAATTTGTATATCTTCATCGGTAACAATAGCACATGTTCTCTTAATTCTTTCTTCACTGAATAAACTTGCAATATATTCAAACGACACACTTCCTACATTGACCAAACCAATCCCCATCTCATCCAAAGATACTCCTAATGCATTTTTAATAAGATTTGGAATTAATATTTCTTCCCCATCACCTTCTACTAAAACAACTCCCTTTGAAAAAAGTAGAACTGACCGTTTAGAATCCAAATATCGTTCAATACAGTCGGATAATTTCAAATTCTTTAACTGTAAATTCTTTTTTCCAAATTCGTCAAGTCCCTGACTCGGTTGCATTGAAATACTATTGCTGCCAATTGACTTCAGGATATTAATATTTTTCACCTCTGATACTTCCGCTAAATGAGTAGAATGTGTTGTTGTTATAATCTGAGTATAGTCTTTTGTTACTTTTAATTTATCGAATAGCGTTCTCTGAATATGTGTATGTATATGAGCCTCTGGCTCTTCAATTATCATGATATTTATCAATTCTCGTGTTCTATTTACCTCATATTCCACAATTTTTAAAGCCATATAAATCATGTTTAAATGCCCTAATCCCAACGAATCGATATCATTCTGTTTTAAAGGCTTCATAAATAAATATCGTGACAAAGAATTTATATCATCCTTCAATCCAGATTGTAAAATTATCTCTGGCGAATAGACCATCCCTATCATATCAAGTAGCTTTTCGTTGATTTTTCGTCCTACCAATTCAACTTGTTCCACTTCTGAAATAGACTTATTTAACTGAACAATTTCAGATTTAATTGTATTTAGCTCGGATTCTTTTATTAACGATTCTACTGATTCTATAATTCTTCTAATTGGATTTTTGGGCTTACCTAATTCGCTTGCAACATCACGCAATGCGTCAATAAATACAACCGAAATGTGATCTTGTACATCTGCAATGTTCAATTTGCATCCTAAAATTCTGTCATCATCTTCATCAGGATCTGAACATTGTCCTTTTTCTAAGTCCCCAACAATTTTTGTATAAATATCTTTGTCTGTAAAATCAGTTTGTGCTCTACTTGTATAATAAAACTCATAATCTGATATTTTTATCTTTTTTCTTTCTTCCTCAAACTCGGCAATATCTGTTATTTCACTCAATTTCTTTCTCAACTGCTTTTGTGGACGAATAAAAAGAGAAATAACACCAATATCATCTTCCCCACTCTTTATATAAGACTTTAAAAACTCTTCATTCTCATTTTCTGGTACAATTCCAGCACAAACCTCTGTTTCTTTGTCTTCAGAAGTAATTTTTCCAAATACTGCTGAGAGAATAATCCAATGTCCTTTCCAATTTCCCAACGAATCCGAAAAGTCATTTTCCTTTAATCTTTTAGTATTATAATAATATGTATCATCTAATAAAATTCTTAATGCTGTCATTGCATTAGATTTTCCCGAATCATTTTCACCAATAACTGTATTAACACCTTCAACAAAAGAAAAGCGTGCAGATCTAAGATTTTTATAATTAACTATCTGTAAATATTTTAAAAACATAGTTCAATCCTCCTATGATAATCTTCAATAGAATTTACTAGTATTATAACATACAATACAACATTTTAATAAAATATCTACTTTTTTACCGATAGGGAGGGAGGACCCTCCCTATCACATTATAATCTCCTTTTGCCTCTTTTCTTTTGAAATATCTGGCATTTCTAGTGATTTCTTCCCATATGCCTTCTCGCGCATCTGGGCAAGTTTCTCCTTGACAGATATTAGTCCTCTAGGGACATCCGCTACCTCCTGTGTACTTTCTGCCCTGTCCAGCTCACCCTCCTGCGCCTGTGTACTCTGCTCTCACATTTCGTCCTCCGGCTCATCATCGCCCATATCCAGCGCATTATCGCCTTTTTCGTCCATGTTGAGAAGCGCATTTAACTCTGCAAGGCGCTCTAGCTTCTCCGCCAGTTCCTGCTCCTGTGCAAAAGGTTTTGTGACTTCCACCTTTGCGGTTTCAAGCTGATGTTCCACGTTAGAAAGCTTCTGCTCCAAGTCTGCCATTTTACCGGTCATTCCCTCTAACGCATTGGAAAGTCTTTGCAGCTTTCCAAGCGGATCGGCTCCGATTTCCACCTCATGGCTAAGACTTCCTTTTAAGCTGATTGTAAACTTTGAGAAGAACGAGTCAAAGGACACGCTCATCTTAAATCCCTGAAATTCCCCGATTGTGACCGCCATGTTTGGCACTCGGGCACATATCAATCAACGCCGCACCCCCTTCCTTTTTGTCCGTATAGGTACGGTTGCCTATCTTCATGGAAAAAGCGTCCTTATCCACAGGCTTATGCGCCGTATAGGTCTGAATGTCCGCCCGGTATCCCTCAAGCCTTTCTTTTAAGGCTGTGATCTGCATCGGGTAATGCTTTGCAATATTGTCATCCAGACGGTAACGTTGGCTTGTGTGGTTAGCCTTTAAGAGCTTCAGCTTTGACACCTGTATATCCAAGTCCATCTTCTCCTTAATATACAGGTTTCCGGTTGCAAGTGCTTTGACCTCTGCATAAGAGAGCGCCGCTTCGTCAATGTCCTCACAGGAACGTACCGGGAACTTGCTCATCATGATCTGCCCGATAAACTTCTGCTTATCATACATGATTCCGTGTAGTTATTGGGTTTCAACTTGTGTTGCAGTCTTGCCCTCATGCATGACCTCATATGAGATTTCTGTTGGTCAGACCAGAGATTTGCCCGTGAGTTAGTATGTTCCTCACATCCAGCTTCCTTCAGATTCCATCTCACGATGGACACCCTTGCCTTCGGCTATATTCTTCCCACTACCGGGTGGATTCGGGACTTTAACCCGTTAGAAACGTGCGCCGCTAGGCGCACAACGCAAAAAAGGGCAGCTACAAACCCTTACGGTCTATAACTGCCCTTACGCTGTTTTCCTAATTTATCTTAAATTCGTCAATCGAAAAATTATCATAAAACCTATCCTTCAACTATCCTATATTCACAGCATCCCGGAATTCGAACAATATCATTCTCACTTTTTCCTGCGAATTTTACCTTGCCTGGCAACAATGCACTTCGATACGGTCGGAACACAACACCTTGTATAACTCTATCTTTAAGAGGTATAATCTTATTCTCTTCAAATAACACTGGCTCTTCAATTTCAAAATCTTCTTCAAATAAATTACCTGGTAATGTTATTTCGCAATTTTCTCGAAGCATCATTCCATCGTACACGAAATCAATGGCTTCGTATAACGCATCTAATTCGTCCGGCTCAGACACAATCTGCAATTCAAATTCTATTTCATAATATTCCTCAATAGCCTTTAGCTTTTTCATTCCAGACAACCAAAATTCAAACATTGTTTTAACATGTTGTTTACTCTTCCACATCTTTCTTGAATGTCCAGTTGAAAAAATCATTTGTAATCCAGACTCATTCTCAACTGCAACCCTAACAATATCTGCATCAAGACATTTTCTAACTAATTCAAAATGATCTAATCTCTCCGATACTCGTTTGTCCAAAATATGATAGCCTATTTCAAAATCACATAACTCATTACTTCTATATATTGCATCAGCAATAATATATTCATTTTCAAACAAGTACCGCGTCATATCATTGCAATAAAACTCTGTAACTTCACCAATAGTCAAAGGAAATATCATATTATCAACATATAGTTTTGCTTTATAGATATGTCGAGGAATATCAATCATATAAGGCGGTATATCATAACGCATATCATTTTGAAGCAATGAATCTGTTGTATTCAAGAAACGACTTACCATCTGGACATTAGTTAACGCTTCGGCATTTTTTCCCATACAATTTCTAATATATGAAAGTGTTTCTTCAGGAATATCAAGTTCAGAATCTTCTGTAATAACCTGACAAGCATTATCCTCCATAACAATAATCCTTGAATCTAAACTTTTGATACTACAGCCCTTTTGTTTTATAGAAAGAACATTCTCATAAGAAAAGTTCCATATTTCAGGTTTATTGGGCAATTCATCAACTTTTGCAGTTATTACCTCTAAATCAGAAGATATAGGATTAACAAAATATCCTTTAAAATATTCTCCATCAGTTTCAATGTATGCTACTGCCTTTGTCCACATTGTATAGAACTGAGCTTGTCCCAAATCATCTGGCATCTCACCCGGTTTCTTAGCCTCAATAACCAAAAGGCTATGTTCTCTAACCCATGCCTTATTCTTCTGGGTATTCTCTCTGTAACTGCCAAACGATTTATCATTAAAAAAAATGAAATCCGCATCTTTTGCTCTAAGCGGTTCTCTTCCACCATATCCATATACTGGAAATTCTTCTCCCCTAAATTGAGAAGAATATCCTAATACTTCTGATAACCGAACAATAAATTTTGAACGAACTTCTGACTCTGACTGAATATCCGATAATCTAAATTCATCAATGACTGACTGAATTGCAACTTTATCATATGCTTTATACAATCAAACTTCACTCTCTTTCTTTTTGCATACTATCAAGTAATAAATATTTTTACATATATATTTTATCACCATCCCTTGAGCATAACATTACATATTCACAATATAATCAACAAAATCATTAATGTATGTGAATTTATATTGCCACCCTAAGTTTGGTTTTAAAAAACTTATTCTGCTCCACGTAAATATTTTTTTACTTGTTCACTTACATTAATCCAATTTTGTTCAAAGCTTTTTCTTGATTGATATGCTACATCTCTTAACTCAGTCTTCTTAATATGATCTTCTTTACTATCATCCCAACACAAATTATGTTTATCAGCATCTACAAAAAAAGTTTCTGCATTCTTTAATAACTCACTATACAAAGAGATTATTTCACTCGAAATAAACGCTCTACTATTATTTATTCCAATTTCTAAATCTCGTATTTTTAATGCTAGCTCATTTAAATCTGTTTTTTCTGCATAATTTATTTGAAAAGTACTTAACTTATCTGGATACAACCTTTGCATTAGCTGTAATATTTCTCCACAATTTTTACTAAGACTCTGAAATACTTCAAATTCCATATCTGCCCTTTTGGAAGAAACATATACCTTTCTATTAAGTTCACTTTCATATACTTTTAATGCCTGTTCCATTCTTTTTGTAGTTTCACCAGTTGACCATTTTAGCGAAATAATTACACCTATTAGTGCAATAATCGCCGAAACTAGATTAGATTCAAGAATCTCTGTTACTACTTCCATTTCATTTCTCCTCTCTTCTTTCAGATTTTAATTATCGGCTTTACTTAATTATTAATATACTACATAACTCCGCATACATCTTCCCATCTTCAAATTTCACATCATCAAGTAACAATGCCTGGAACAATACATCCCTGACACTCTCTAATTTTACCATAGAAAGCTCCGTTTCTGAAAGTACCTCCAGCTCTATATCTTCCAATGCAACCGCTTTTCTGGCTGACAAGCAGTATGTATATAATGCCATGATATATCTGTCAGACATCGCAAAAGCATATGTTTCCTTGCCTTTATAATTATATCGGCACTTTTCCAGTTCTTCCTTAGACATGGTAAAGAAACATCTGACTGTTTCCAGATATACTTTTCCCTCAAAATCCGGCTTATACTTCTTTGCCAATCTCTTTATCGTAGCAAAAATATTGTTTCTTTCGTAGGTCAGTCTGGTTCTCTTAAAAACTGCCTTTTTCCCTCGTATATCCATGTAAACATTATTTCCTATGGTTTTCCCGGCAAATGGTTCATACACCCCAATCCGCAACAGATAGGAAAGCACCTGTAAAAGCTTTTCCTTCGATGTAATCTCATTGTAGCTGTAATCTCCAAAGCCTAACTGTTCAAATTTTAATGGTGTGCTTCCCTTTTTTATCTCCCGTTCCATTACCCTGTCCACATCTCTCATTGACTCCATAGCTTTTCAGCTCCTTTCTGTATATATAATCACTTTATTCAAATAACTCAAAACCTATAAAAATAACCTCACCAGACACCAATCCAGTGAGGTCATATAATCACGCTTTCTGTTTAGGTACAAACTCAATCTTAAGAACCATTCCCATACCATCCGCTAATCTTTTAAGCAAATTAACAGAAGGGTTTCGTGTTCCATTCTCAAGCTTGCTGATGTCTGCCTGGTTAATACCAGTACGTTCTGCAAGCTCTTTCTGCGTCATATTCTGAGAAGTACGAGCATCCACGATAGCTCTTATGACATCCATCTCTGGCTGAATAGCTTCATATTCTTTTCTGAACTCATCATCTTTTAGCTGCTTAGAAAGCATATCATCAAATGTTCTCATCCTTCATCACCCTTTCTATGAAATCTTTTCTTCTATCCTTTGCAATCTTAATCTCCTCTTTAGGAGTTTTCTGTGTCTTTTTAACAAATCCGTTCGTCAGTATTATTTTTCCCTCATAATAGAAAAAATATAAAACTCTGGTAATATCACTTCCGAATTTACAACGCAATTCAAATATTCCATCATCCAGATGTTTACTGTAAGGTTCTCTAAGCATATTTCCCTTTTCTTGTAATATACCAAGCAATCCAAATATTTTAGCTCGCATCTTAGGATTAACAGAATCCAGAAATTCTTCTACTGGAACTTCGCCATTTTCTTTTTCATATGCTATCAGTTTAAATTCTGTCATGTAATCACCTTTGTAAATATTATATGGTATATATACCATAATGTCAATTATCCATTTAATATAATCTTACCCAGCTATTTCTCTAAAAACGTGTAGTAAGTGTGTAGTAGAGCACTTTTCCAGCCGAGAAATGGCTTATTTATAGGCTTTGTAGGAGTATCTAGTGATATTGCCGTGACACACCATCAATTTTGCTAAATCAATTTAAAATACCTCAACGCATCCTTAATATACTCCACCTTCTCCTGTGGACACTGCTTCACCCCTGGATTCTTTTTCTTAGACTTATTATAATTCTCCCCCATGTCCAGACCACACATCCGCTTCACCTGTGCAATATAAGAAGTATGCACATTCACACCATACTTGTTCTTCACATAATCCTTAATCTTCTGATAAGTAGCCTTTTCTTCTGGTGTGTAGTTGCTCTCTTCATCAGGCTCCATTGTAACCTCAATCTTAGGTGTATCTTTTTTTAGGGATAATTTGACAACCGTTTCGACGTGATAAGTTTGTTAAGTGTTCTGTTTTTAAATCCTTGTACAGCTTTGTACATTCTCAAATAGCCTATAAAATCAAGTATTTTTTAATAGTTCAGACTTTACCGCCTTGTACGTTCTTGTGTTGTATGTCTGCAATGGTAGCAAGTCGGTGGCATTGCCACCACTGAACCACTCTAATATAACTTATCCTCATCATACTGGGGTTCTTTCTGCTTTTTCCCGGTCTTGATACAATTTTCTATTTCCTCAATTATTTCCTGATCAGTTTTTTCATGTCCGATATAAAAGAAATAATTTACACCAAAATATTCTTTATACTCATTCAACGCTTGCTGCACTTCCACGTGATCACACCGCCCCATATTATCATATCGGTTAAATCTGTACTTTTGATTTCAACCATTCGATTTCCCTTTTCAGATTATCTATTTTTGTTTGATTATCCTCTTTATCATACTCTTGAATCAGCTTTCCTATTTCATCTGAAACATTTTCTGCCTTTTGTGAAGTAATACCATAAAGTTCACAGAACATATCATATTCAGCCCATTTACAGCATATATTATCATGCAATTTTTTATCATCTTCTTCAACATTTTTTAATTGCTGTTCTCTTTCTGTTAACAGATTATTATATTGTTCTTCTATTCCATCTCTAAATCTTTTATATTTTTCTGTACTCAAATCTGCCATATCTGTACACCTTCCGCTTTCTTTATAATTATATTTGTATTATATCATGCTCACATACACCTGACAACTCATATAACGGTCATATAGGTAATAAAAAAGCAAAGGTGTAGAATTGTGTACCTTTGCTTTTTCAGATGTTATATAATTACTATTTCTTTGATGATGCCATTTTAAACAAGTTCTTCCCCATTGTTATATAATACTGCATTCTGCTTTTATTAAGAGGTGTAATATTCCACCAAGGGCATATTTCTCCCAAATTATCAACTTTTTCAGTTTTGTTATTTTTATACAAATCCCATGTAACATATTTAAGCAAATCTTCTTTTACCTCATCATCTACTGCTTGAAAATCATCGGATGCAATTATGCTTTCCATTTTTTTCAAGATTGTCTTGGAAATTCCATGATTCTCAAGATTTTCTATCAGAAGCCATCTCAAGCCCGACTGTCATAGGTCTGTATTCTTTTCTTTTTGTCATAGTTTGCCTCCATTCATCATAACCAATCTCTACTTAGAATGGATGATTTTTGAAATCATGCAATCTGTTTACATCTACATTCCGGATTGTCTCCATAATATTGCCTTTCTCGAACACATCGAATCAATCCTTCAAAACATCTTAATAAAAATCCGTTTTAAAGGTATAAAAAAGACCACTCACTTTCAATTTATCTTGAAAATGAACAGTCTTTCACGCTTCTGTTATTCTGTTGAATGATAAAAATATTACTTTCTCTTTGATGTGTTTCCGAAGCCGCAGTCCAATACCACAGAAAAGCTTACTCCATCAGAAATTTCTTTCGCGCAAAACAAGGATTCTTACAAATCTATCCGATGTAGTGCAACTATTGTCTCTATATGGCACGAGAGGATAGGAAGTACGTCAAATGCCCTTGTTCGTATACGGAAACATATCAACGCCTTTTCTACCCTCTCGACTGTTCGTGTAAACATATCAAGATATAGCTGATATTTCATTAATTCAAAACTAATCCAAACAACTACTTCTCAATATCAACTAAATATTTTTTCAAAAAAAGGAGTCTCTCCATACCTATGATGCTTAAAATGTTGTTGCATCGCTTCTTTTATTTCTTTTGAAATACGTTTATCACCTACAATACCGACATACCATAGCAGAGCATCTATTTGTTCAATCGTCAACTGTGAAAAATCAATTTCTCTAAATCTACTAAATTCAGATATTGTACGTTCGAGCATATGTAATCCTCTAGACATCATTTCTTTACTATTATCTCTCTCATCTAAAAGTTGATAAAGACATCTAAAAACCCTAATATAATCGATCTCTTTTCCATATCTTTCATATTGAAATTCTTTTTCAAAGAAAGGAAATTCAAAAATTTCCAAAGGCGCATTTCTAAATAATTCTGGCAATATATCAATCAAATCAGCAGCAAATTTCGGGTATAAATATATAATATTCCAAAAAAATCCAGGACGTATGCCAAATAACTGATATCGTAATATACTACTTATTTCACTTAAAAACCAACTTTCATGAATTCTCCTAGCTATAGAAATTGCATTAATAATTGTATCAAAACCCAAAAAACTTATCTCTACATTTTCTAACTGATTTAAACAACTTCTTAAAAATATTTCACCAATCCTTTCTATCTCTTTTGAATTAAATTCGCAATTGTTTAATAGTGCCAACACTGCACGTGACAATAGTTCAGGATTTGTTTCCGCCAAAATCTCCATACTATCCAACTCAAAAAATTGAATTAAAATTCGTTCTTGATCATCCTTTCTCATATTTGGTAGTCTATTGATAGCCCTGAGCAATGACAATTCATAAATATTATTCTCCTCATAATCTTGAAGAATATAAATATCATCTCGCATATAACGCGATGAATAACGTATAAATTGATTGATACTTTCAGACCACTCATCATCCCAATATTTATGAATCAAATACGGATCTTCATGTCTCCCTAAAAATAGAAGCCCTGTATTCCTTGCTAGAAGTTGAATTAAGCGCACTCCGCTAACCATCTCTAACGATCTATGGACTTTCTTCGAAATATATTTTGATTCATCGAGCAAGCGAGGAACTATTTTAATAAGTTGTTTACGTGTTGAAATAAAAACTAGTTTTCTCATTAAACAATATTCCAGTATTTCAAAGAGATTCAATAAAGTATCATTGTTTACAAAACGAATTTGTTCATTATGAATAATAGTTTCTATTATTTTATTTATTTCTCTATAGTTTATAGCAAACTCCCTCGATTCTTTTTTTTCTGTAAAACCATTTATTTCCTTTCTTAATAAATTGATTAAATACGAGAAATACATATCTGGGCTTTCATTTCTAAGCATTTCACAAACTTTTTTATCACTCATCCGAGTTATTTCGCAAAATCGTTGCGTTTGTAAGCCAGATAACCCAGCTAGCAAATTATCTCCTAAGGTAAATGAAACACATAACAAAATATCAATCGGTTGCTCATAACGTGTAGCTTCAAACTTTTCATTACACTCAACCAATATCACTGTATTGTTTATTCTCTTTGCCCTAAGAATTACCGAAAGCCCCATCAAGTCCGCTGGTGAAAACCAAGCTTTCCAGAATGATGTCAATTTATCCCAAGGTCGTGAATCTAAAGCACTCACTTTAGCTTGAGTGTAATCTTCTTCATTGAACTCAAATCCACCAGAACTAAGCGTACATGCTAATATTATTAAATTTAGTGAATATGTTGACAAATATCCCAAAAGAGGTATGTCACGATCCAAAAGCATCCCTCCACGCATAACACTTGGAGAATTTCTTGTGTTTAAAATCATCTTCAATTGATTTTTTACAAGATATTGTAAATTGTCAATAAAATCATCTTTAGTTATAACAAATGGAAAACTATATATTTCCAAAGTACGCTTCAATGCCTTTGTTATATGCTCACGCAACATTTCAATTACAACTGGACGTGAATAAAGCGGCACAAACATTAAGCAATAAAACCATCCAGAATTTAAAGAATCAGGATTAGACAATTTATTTTCCAAACCAGACGACTTAAACTTTCTATCCACAAGTATATCTTTTACTTCGTTTATAGTATTTCTCAAAATAAAGTCAGCAGCTAAAAATTCACCGAAAGTATTATGCAAGAATTCATAAGCACTTTCCGATTTATCGCTATGTGCATCCACATCTTGAGCTGTGGACTTATGAATAAAGAAAAAACCTCCTAATACGGATTCCGATTCTTTTAAAGTATGTGCTTTGGGACTACCATCCTCTCTTCGAGCCTTAAATGTATCCAAATCTTCTTCCAACTGCCTAGAACGAATAACAACTTCTTGTCTATTGTACATTCCTATGGCCACAACCCCAAGACGATTCATTTCTTTATCAATAATCACTTCCTGCTCTTCTGGTGTTTTATCTTCAAATCCAGCAACATACCTTCTACGTTCTCTGCGTACAAATCTACGAAGTAGATTGTCATATAATTCTGTTCTCTTAATATTACTTGTTTTTGCTAGTTCATTAGCTTCTGAATCATAAAGTGCAAGCATTAATAGCAATAATGGTTGTTCTGCCAATTCAATTATGCTGTTTTTCTTCCCTTTTTCTTTTAATGGCAAACTAAAAGGATTAATTTTCTCACTTGCAAAATAATCTGCATTTATACTATTCCATATATCAATCCATTTTTGTCTCTGAGTAGAATCAAATTCCAACAATCTTAAGATGGTTGAGTTTAAGGGAATTCGTGCTTTATCTATAAGCGTAATCCGACTTGTAATAATTATTCTTACAGAGCGCTCCATTTCTTTCTGATCCTGTTGAAATCTGCGAACTTTTTCAAGATACCCAGAGAAAACATCACCTTTTGCCTGAAGGAGTTCATCATAACCGTCCAAAATTATTATTAATGGTTTTTCTTTAAACTGTGTTGCAAAACCGCCATACCCTTGCGTAGATAAAGATCTATTTGTTACCTTTTTAATTTGATCTTCGACAAGAACATCAATACCATCCTCTGCATTAACTTCTCTCAATGGAATCCTAATAACTGTGTATGATTTACTCATTAATTGAGCAGAAAGGACTTTCGTCAGCAAAGATTTTCCGCTTCCGGGCTGCCCCAAAATGACCAGCGGATAATCGATACTGTCTGGTGAATAAAGATATTTTATAAAAAATTTATCTAAATCATGTTGAGCAGGTATTTGTTTCCAAACTGATTCATCTTCTAATTTAGTATCTTTTCTCTGATAAGCAAGACATTTATACGACTGTGGAATAAAAGCATCTACAATTTTAGGAAATTTTAAACTCATCATCTCAGTATCAGATTTTATTTCTCTATCGTCGATTATTGGTTCTTGAATAAATGCTATATACTTTTTTCTTAAATCATCTACAATATCCTGTGCTTGAATAGCATTATAGTTTGTCTCTATTGAATTTACAATATTGCTTAAATTACTAAGTCCAACATCAATTCTTTTCGTGGTGCCAATAACCAACTCCAATGCTGTTTTATTATTTTTAATAGCATGATGAATACCCTCAAAATTTTGAAGTTGAGCAAATAACGCAAAATCATTAAATTGATCTGCCAAATGTATATACTGGGCTTCATATACTTCAATTGCCTTTTGTGGCAGTTTCCCAAGTGTTTCCTTTAATTTCTCGAACTCCTGATTGTCCTTTTTCTTTTCCTCATCAAAAATTGATGCCTCCCTAATCATCTTTATTAAATTATTGCAAACACGCTTATATATTTCAGTAAGTTGTTCTTTAATTTCAGAAAATGCAGTCACATGATCTGCATAAAAAACCTTACAATGAATATCAGGAACTGTAGGCGACAACTGCAAGGTCTCCGTGGTCTCAATAGACTCTTCAAGGAGTTCCTTCTTTTTTTCGAATTTTAACTTAAGTTTTCTTCTGACCGTGTTTGGAAGAGCATCCTGAAGTACATCAAAATAAGCCGTATAACAAATCAAAGCATATGCTGCTCTAATCTGTTCCGTTCTATCAAGATAATCCAACTCAACCTTCTGTGCAATGAAATCATAAACTTTACGTCCTAGGCTGAAAAGCCGATCCTTCACATCTAACAATTCTAACATGGGGAGAAATTGTGGTCCAAAGATAATCGGGCTAAAAATAATAGCCGCATCCGATAAACTTTCAAACGCATCAAGAATTTCTTTCCCGACTTCAGTATCCTTTTTAAGATATATTTCAATATCCTTAAATCTATAATCTTTAATCATACTCAGTCTCTCCTCCTAAATTTTCGCTTTTCTCTACAATTAGCGTGTATTTATTTTACCATATTTCGACATCTAAAGCAATGTTAACACATCTCAAGCCGCTATAAAAACTTGCAGAAAAACACCCTGCATTTCTGCAGGGTGCCGTTCTCACAATTTTTCTGCCCTATCTCTCCTCATCCACTGTCATCCCTGACTTGAATTCCACCTCAAACCGCTCATCGTAGACCGTGACCTTTTCAATCAACCGCCGCACAAGCTGCTCATCATACTCCAAGACCTCCGTTGGCTGGCTGTCCAGAAATTCCCGCATCTCGGCGATCCGCTTTTTCAAGCCCTCACGCTCGGCACTTTTCGCCAAAGCGTTCTGCTTCAACTCCCGCAAACGATGAATCTCATCGGCTATGCCGTTGTAGTCTTTTTTGAAGTTTGCTAACTTCAACAGTTCCTTTTGCAATGCCTCCAGCCTTGCTTCAATGTTTTCTGCCGAGGATTCATCTTCCTGCAGGATGACCGTTTCCACGTTCTCCTGCAGGGCGGTTATTACGCTATCCTTGTCGCCAAGCGTCTGGTTGATATCCTGTATCACAGCCGCTTGCAGCTCCGACTCCTGAATGGTCGGGGCATCACATTTTTCAGGGCCATGCTCCACACGGGTACAGCACCGCCACACGATAGAGTGTTTTCCCCGGTTGTTCCATGCAATCCTGCGGTAAATGTCACCGCATTTCGGGCAATAGACAATGCTGGATAATGCATATTTACTGCTGTAGACCCGTTTCTTCCGCTGCGTTTCCGGATGCCATTTCGCTTTGCCCGCCGCCGTCAGGATTCCATCCGTCTCAAGCCCTCTGCCAATCTGTAGCAGGCTGTCACCCTCCAGGTATTCCCGATAGATGCGTTTTACCACTTCTGCCTCGGTCGGCTCAATAATCAGATGCCCGTCCTCGTCCTTTGTGTATCCAAGGAAACGGTTGTGGTTGACCTGCACCTCGCCTTTGGAATCCATCGTGTTGATATTCTCCTTTTCAAAGAAAACAGGAATGTTCTTCTCCTTCAGTTCCCGGATATATTTCAGGCAGTCCAGCGTGTTCCGGGCAAAACGGCTGATAGATTTCGTGATAATCATATCAATCATGCCCGCCATACATTCCTCTATCATACGGATAAACTCACTGCGTTTTTTGGTATTACAGCCGCTGATCCCGTCATCCGCGAATATTCCCGCCAGTTCCCATTCCGGATTCTTCTGAATGAACTGTGTGTAATGCTCCACCCTGTACCTCATAGCTGAGATGGGCAGGTGATGATATGGAAGCACAGAAACGCATAAGGCAGTTGATGGAGAAACGCGGCTGGACGGATTACCGGCTTGCAAAAGAAGCAAACCTCTCTCATTCCACAGTTACAAATATGTTCAATAGAAATAACGCACCTACGCTACCGACCTTAGAGACGGTATGCAGGGCATTCAGTATTACTTTAAGTCAGTTCTTTGCAGAGTGGGATGACCCGTCAGAACTGACCGAAGAACAGCCGATTTTATTTGCGCTATGGAGTACCCTGACGGATGAGCAGAAACGACTCCTGCTTAAACTAATGAATACGATGTAAAATGCACGTTGATTCCAGCAAAGGAAAAGCGTGCATTTTCTTTTTAATCATCTTGTCAACTCCACAACCATTTATCCAACCTGTCAACTCAACACCACCCAATATCAAAATCAACCACTCAACTCTCCGTCATTTTTACAGTTGACCAGTTCCCGCAGACCTTTAGAGCAAAAAAAATCCGAGAGCCGAAACTGCTGCTACGACATCTCCGACCCTCGGAAATCCCTTGTTTTCTACACTTTTTCAGTTCGTTATTTCTCTACCTTTGACATCAATACCACGCACTCATTTTGTGTATCATTGTCCAAACTTAGTGTAAACTCTTTTTCTATAATTGGCAACTTAAATTCTATAGATTTCAGCCACTGACCATTCTCTTTGCGTTCTTCGTAAATCTGCACATTATCCACTAACTGCGACAGGAACTCCCGTTTCTCTGCTTCGTTCATTTGAGCATACAATTTATCAAAGAACACGAATGCCTTGTAAATGTTATCACCTGTAATCTTATCTGCCAGCAGAGAACGTTTCTTAGCCTTTGCAGATACCAGCAGTTCCTCTGCATCATCTATTTTATCATAAGTCTTGTACAAATGGTTCTCTAAATCTGTTTTTCTTCGCTGATAATGCTTATCCTCATAATCAAGAGACTCCATATCTGATAAAATAGTATCTTTATTATGATATAGCTTTCTTAATTGTATTTTATAATTTTCTATTTCCTGATCTAATGCACTAGTATCTACTTCCATATTTATTTTGTTGCGGATTAAATCCGAAAATTTAGGATTACTAACCAGTTTACTAATCACCTCTGCAACAGAAGCATCCAGCATTTCTTCATTCACCTGTTTTTTGTAATCACACTTATGACCTCTAGTCATATTTCTGTGTTTGCAACCATAATAATAAAATCCTTATAGTTACTTCCATCCTTGCGCTTCTTAATGGCCTTGTTGCCATACATTCCTGCACCGCAGACAGGACATTTCAAAATTCCTGATAATAGATGAATCTTTTCTCTCTTGTCACGATTGACCTTTTCATACTTTTTAGCCTATGCCGCCACCTTGACCTGCGCCTGCTCCCATACTTCTTCTGATACAAGAGCTTCGTGCAGACCATCTACTAACAGGTAATCGTCTTTCTTAACCTGCCTATACTCAAATCCGTATTTACATATTGGTCAAATATCATTCTGATGGCAACTGCTTCTTCCCCATTCACTACCAATTTTCCATCAATGAGAGAATATCCATATGGTGCAAAACCACCATTCCATTTACCTTCCCTGGCTTTCTGCATCCTTCCATTGTCTGAACACGAATGTTCTCACGTTCAATCTCTGCCACTGCTGACAGAACAGATATCATAAGCTTCCCGGCATCTTTGGATGAATCTATTCCGTCCTCCACACAAATCAGATTCACTCCAAAATCCTGCATTACTTGTAATGTTGCAAGTACATCTGCCGCATTTCTTCCAAATCTGAAAAGTTTAAATACAAGAACATAAGACACTTCATCTTTTCCTGATTTGATATCGTCCATCATCTGATTAAATGCAATTCTTCCCTCTATTGACTTACCGGATTTTCCTGCATCCTCATACTCCCCGGCAATTTCATACTCATTATAATCACAAAAGGCTTTCATTTTGTTTTCTGTGCATCCAGAGAATAGCCATCTATCTGCATGGTTGTGGAAACACGGGTATATAAATAAACTTTGATTTTTCTTTCTTTAATTTACATATCACCTCCCGGAAGTGCCGAAACTGCCGACAGATTGATACTGACTAATGTATCCATCTGCCTGATTGCCAAATTTCTAAGCAATACGAGTCTTTCTGATTGAGATTTTCCCTGTTCAATTAAAATTGCATTATAGCTCTCCATATTTGCCAATACCAGTAACTGATTTAAATTTGCATCATCGCGCACATTACCCTTTTTACTTGGATTGTTATTTTTCCATTGCTTTGCAGTCTGTCCAAATAAAGCAACATTTAAAAGATCTGCTTCACTGGCATATGTATAGGCAATCTGTTCCGGTGTTAGTTCTGGTGGAATCAAATTTTCTTTTACTGCATCTGTGTGAATACGATAGTTCACCTTTGATAATGCTCTGTTCAAATTCCAATCCAATGACAGGCGACTATTTTCGTCCTGTTTCAGTCTGCGATAGTCTTTCATAATATACAGTTGAAATTCTGGAGAAATCCATGTTGCAAATGCCATAGCAATATCACTATGTGCATAAGTTCCTCCACCATACCTGCCTGCTTTCGACACTATTCCAATAGCATTTGTCTGTTCAATCCATTTGGTCGGTGTCATAACAAATCTGTTTAATCCCGCCTCACTTCTAACCGCCTCAAATTGCACACGGTTAAAATCCGGATTGTGAAGTTCTTCCCAGACCGCCAAAAACTCAACTGTATTCCTGTTTCGCATCCAGTTCTGAATGACAAATCTGGGATCATTATCATTTCTGTATTTTGCGATATCTGTCAACGAAATATATTCATTTTCAAAATCCTTCGTGTAAATTCCAATTTCAATACCCTTTGCATGAATAATTTCTCGAACTATTTTATTTGCCATCGCTATTCCTCCACAATGCTTTCCATCTGCTCTAGTTTCTGCAATGCCTTCATATATGCCATCAATCTTTTATACTGTTCGTCTCCAAGGCTATGAATCTGCTTTAATATCTTAATGTCCGACCTGGTAACTTCATAATCCATATCTGCATCTTTATACTCCGGATCAATTCCTTTTCCCGTTAAAAGCTGTTCCGATGTAATATCCAATGCGTCACATATGGATAATAAACAGTCTGCTTTTGGATTTGTCTTTTTCTTTTTCCAGTCACTGATGTTGCTTGTTGCAATCCCGGTTCTTCTCGACAGTTCCAACTGGCTCATGTTCTTCTGCCCCATTATGTAAAAAATTCTTTCACTGATAATCATGTGTGTTCCTCCGTTATGTTATAAATCCGTATTTATAGATTTAATTTTCCGTTTATACGGACATTCTATCATGCCGCAGCATTTCTTTCAATAGGAATGATAATACTTCTGAATTTCTCAATATTTTCTGTTTTATATAATTCCATGTACAACTGTTTTATTCTCTTCATGCAAAGATAATTATCAGTATCCGGTTTCATTTGCTTTCCTTGCATACTGATTGAGATTATTGCTAATCCTTGAATGCAAGGATATTACCTGATTCAAATCCGGCCACTCAGGAATAATCACATATCCGTTCAATGCCATCTTTCTGATATATGCACTCATATTTTGAACTCCAGCTTCCTTCATTCGATTATGCAGTATCTCCACCTCTTCCGGTTTGAATTTTACATAAATTCCTTTTGAATACTCTTTCACTTTTCTTTTCCTCCATTTCTTTTTCAAATTTGTAATTTTTAGAAATCATTCTTCCGGGGGCAATCGGCAATTTCTAAAATTGAATAGCAAAAAAGCAACCGATATTACTCGATTGCCACTCTGTTACTCTTGCGAAACTATTCCTTTTTCAAAAAATTTGTAAATATTGTCTAAATGCGTTTGTGAACTTTTTCCTTCAAAAAGCAGTACAAATTGATAATTGACTTTTTGAAAATTATTGTTCTCAGGTTTCTATCAAAATTAGAAAAAGCCCAAACCACAAGGGTTTGAGCTCCATTTGTACATTCGTATTTTCTGCTTTTGGGTATAAAATCTCCGCTGTTAAATATAGAATATTTGTTCGTTTTTGTCAATTCTTACTTGCAATTTTTCGCTTTCTTCTTCGGCAATCCAGCTTTACTAAAAGTCTGTCAATGCGCACTAACACCTTGCTCCGCATTAACATTCTCAGACATTGTATCGACTTTATCTATTTAATCCAAACATACTTTCTACCAAAGCAAATGTCTCATCAATACTACGGTTTTCGTCTCTTGTTATTACATTAAATCCAGATTTTTGAAACATCATATATCTTTCCTGTGAATTAACTCTTTTCAGACATTCTCTGAAATTTATCATAGCATCCTCTGGATTATCTTCTTTCAATAACAACTGATATAAAAACTGTTTTTCCTTATCGGGTCTTTCAAAAAATCTCTGAACAGAAATATTCGGATCTGCTAACATAATCAAAACATGATTCTCATCTGAAATCTTATGTAGAATTTCAACCGGAATATTAGTATCCACAAATATTCTTTTCTTTGTTCTTGAAACCAAGTTCTTTAAAATTTCAAGTTCTAAGACCGTACATTCTTTCGTAACACCATTTACCCATGCCTCATATTCATCTGGAGTTCTTTTTACAAATTCTCTCCAATCCTGTAAATCTCTTGTGTAAGTAAGATTAGGAAACTCCTTGGCATCCAAATTTTCTAAAAGCCTATCCTGATAATTTTCTTCGCATACAATTCCGTCATATTTTTCTGCCAGAAGTTTTACCATTGTGGATTTTCCGGCATATGCTGTCCCATTAATAAAGTATACATTTTCAAACTTCATAACAATCTTACTACTCCCGTTTATCTTATAGACTTAATTATCATATCAATAATTTCACCGACAGCCTTTTTTATATCATTGCCTTTCCATCCAAGTTTCCAATCATCCTCTAAATATACATCAGAAACAACATATATACCCGTTGCTACACATTTTCTATAATTAGCTATTGTGAACAAACCAACACCTTCCATTTCAACACAAAGTGCTCCTTTGTCCCGATAATCCATGACTTGTCCCCACGTTTCTCTATAACCTGCGTCCGTTGTCCAATGAAATCCTCTCTTGTATAGAATTTCTGCACTTGTTATCATTTCTTCAATCTCGTTCGTCAAATCCTTCGATGAATGAATTATATCATAATCATATCCGTACAACCTTGCTACTGCAGTATCATTAAAAGCGCCGTCCGTAAGAATAATCTCTCCCGGAACTAATTCTGGTTGTAAGCCTCCGGCATATCCAACATGAATTAATTCTTTAACGCCTCCGGCAATTAAATCCTCCGCTTGTGTAGCTATCGCAGGCGAGCACATATGCCCTTTTATAAAACCAATGTTTTCATTTTTATTAAACACATACAGCTTCCCACCTAATGGATATCTATATTCTCCTACATTTCTTGACACCATTTCATCAAAAATGTCATCAGCAAGAAGATATACTCTATCCGGTATTTTGATTTTATCAATATCAAATCCAGCATTTTTTAATTCTACTCTGACAAGTTTCTTAGGATCTGTTAATGCATTATTTCTGTCCACTATTTTCTCCTTCAAATGTCATTCGGCATCACAATAGTATCTTTTGTATCAAAATTTATGTGTATCTTTTGAATATCCAAATTGTGTTTGAAACTTCTTATTGCACTTGCATATTCGCCATTTGTTTCTTCACTTTCCGGTCAGATTTTTAAGACAACATTATCCAGCGAATATTCTTTTCCGCCGACAATTGCCTGAATATTCTCAGAAAACTCCAGTTGTCTCATTTCTCCTATACTATGCTATATGTAAAGACTTAATCAAAAAATCTACGACACACTTTTCATATTGATCTTTTATGATATTTTCTTTGCTTTCTTCAATACTTCCATCAACAAAATATTTGCCGTTTTCTTTATTGATTGATAATGAATCAAGAGGCCATCCTTCAAATCTTTTTGATGAAGCTTTATCAATCATATAGAATGATCCGTTTTTTTGAGCTGTCATATTGTCCATAAACGATGAAATTACTCCGTGATTATAAACTGCAATTCCATCTAGGTAATATGCTGTGACTTTACCTCCAAGCCCTGCAATAAGTTTTGAATAGTAATCAATCATCTCTTCATCTGACAGTCTATCCATATTCATAGGTGTTCTAATATTTAGTCCCGGCTGACGCAAATCCTCAAAATCCAGTTCTTCAAAATATAATCCAGAATCATTACAAATAACAACATCAAAGTATTGTCCATAAAACTCTGCCTTCATAATAGCATTTTCTTCTGGTGTATTCCCCATTTCCTCAGGTTCTTCTATAACTTCGATATCTCTTAAAGTAATAAATTCAATACCATACCCTTTTAACAAATCCGAAAATCTTTTTACCTTTGATGGATTTGTTGTTCCTAATAAAACCCTCATATCGTCATACTCCTAAACTTAATCATCTTAAAAACTCAACGCTTCTGCAATAGCCTCTTCCTTCTCCTTCGGACACTTAGGCTGTCTTGCCTCATCTGACTTAGGTTTATTATAATTCTCACGCTCTATGATTCCATACTTACAATGTGTATAAGAGCAGAGCGAAGAAAAATGATGTGCAAGAATAAGAATATTATTATTTTACAATGCATAAACTATTATCACCACTAAAAAATCCGTTTGACAGCAGGGGCTGTCGATGGTATATTACCTTTAGTGGTTGTGCTGCGGAAACTTGCGATGCCCGCAGCCGGTGGAGTTCCATGCGTGGGCTCCACTTTTTTTATACCACAAATTAGGAAGAAGGGATATATTGGCAAAATCAGCTCCAAAAAGTAACATTTTTTGTCCTATATTCTGAATGTATATTTTTGCTTTCAGGATATAGGATATCAAATAAATGTTGCCTTTGAACACATATTTTTTTATCACATATCAATAGCATATGTCATATATCAGTATTCCTCATTTCGTCTGGCGTTGAATAATACTCTTCCACCTGTGTCCAAAGACTGGAAGCGTCAATACTTCTTTTTCTTGAATAAATCAAAGAAGCTGCAATCATCAGTAAACTACATCCCAAAATATATATCTTTGTGGTATAGTTACCTTTTCCCATTGAAAACAAATAGAAAATATTCTTTTCCGATACATACCCCAGAAAATTCAATAGAAAGTATCCTGCTGATGCAAGGTAACCCACAATAGCAGAATTACTCAATATGGATATGGCAAAACCTAAACTACCTAACACCATTGCGCTTATAACTGTTCCTGCTACATAAGCTACAAATGGGAAGCTACAGTTTTTCCATACCATAATGCCAGAAAACAGGCTTACCATCATAATTAGAAACAGCGTCGACATAACGAAACGCAACAATAGAATTTTCCAATGAGAAATCTTCCTTGTATAAACTACTTCTTGTATCGCTTTCGACTGTTCTGGCACATTCAGTGGAACAATAAGGAATATTCCCACGAGTATTACGGACTGTTCCAGACACTCCGCTGAATGAACCATATCCAAATTTGCAATTCCTCTAAACAAAGGGATCGACAAGAAATAAGCAGCAGTTAAAATAGGTTAGTTTTTACTGCCAGAAGAAAGTTTACCTTGAATATATCCCCAGCCCCTGTTATAGACATTCGCTGCATTGATTTTTCCTTTCCTCTTAAAAGTTAAAACCCATATTGACAGAATGACAAACAAAATACCAAAAATGCAGTTCTTATTCCGATACATAAACAAAACCATGATCATTCAAACCTCTCCATCTGCTAGAGAGGTTTTCTTTCTTAAAAAACAAGAATTCCCCTGCCATCATATATATCAAGTCAATTTCATTTTCTTTACAAACTACAATGCGCTTACGCTTATCAATATAAAGTCCCTCAAAACAAAGTTCCCCTTTATGGACAGCTTTATGTTTCAAAACCTCTATATCTTCACTCACACACGATATAATACGGTTGATAATATGTTCTTCATCATCTTCAAATGTTAAAATTAGAATCTTCCCAAATGATCACCCCATTTCACATCCTGTACAAGCCAATTATTTTTAT
>OGNO01000455.1_pt1 | contig 30810 bp, 19 predicted proteins | sample 1573491 | NCBI WGS metagenome assembly OGNO01 (sample SAMEA2581900, study PRJEB24529) | metagenome | biome: Human gut stool | place: China | collected 2011
CGCTTGCAAAGATTCTCAATTGAGCGATACCGAATTTAGAGATCCAGGCTTGTGGCAGGTTGTAGCCGATAGTTACATCTTTCAGACGGATGTAAGAGGCATCCTGCAAATATTTAGTCTGAGTCTGACGGCTGCGAGTTGTGTTGGTCGGAGTTGGATAGTAAGCATTCGGATTTTCGGGTGTCCAATAGTCCAGATGAGTATCGTTCAATGTACTCCACCATTGTCCGTAGTATCCCCAGAAAATACCTGTGCTACCTGTCCCGAGCCATAAGTCGCGTTTCATTGTACCTTCGAACAGAGCGCGGATATCAAAGCCTTTCCATGATGCACCCAAGTTGATATTGAAACGATAACGCGGAGTATTGTTACCGATAATTTTCTTGTCACCGTGGTCACTTAATGTGTTCTTTCCGTAGTCAACAGCACCGTTTCCATCCAAGTCTGCGTAACGGATATCACCCGGTAACCAAGTAGTTGCAATTACTTTCTGACGAACTGCTTGTTGTTCTGCTTCTGCTGTATCCTGAATGAATCCGTCGGTTACGTAACCCCAGATTTCACCTAATTCCATACCTTCGTAGTAATCACCCAGATAACCGGTTGGGTTATCATATTTAGTAATCTTTGAGTAGCTGTCTGAAATACCGATACCAACATTATAATCCAATGGGCTGCCTCCTACGTTAGCGATTTGGTCTTTCCAACTCAAAGAAAGTTCCCAACCGTTTGTTCTCATGTTGGCAAGATTTTCCTTACCACCGGTAGACCCCATTGTTGCAGGATAGGTCTTTGATACGACCATATCATTGGTATAACGGATAAAGTAGTCGAATGAAGCAGTCAAGCGGTTATTCAACAGACCCAGGTCAATACCGAAGTTGGCGGTAGTTACTTTTTCCCAACTTACATTGTTATAAGCCAATGAAGCAGGAGTAATACCTGTTGCCAATTTACCGTTCAATAAATAGTTGAGCTGAGCAAAACCCATAGAACTTAAATAATCGAAGTTGCCTGTAGTAACCTGATTGCCTAATGAACCGACAGATGCACGAAGTTTGACGTTTTCGAATATATTACGTGCAGAATCAAAGAATTTTTCTTCAGATAATCTCCAACCAATAGAAGCTGACGGGAAGAATCCCCAGCGGTCGTCTTCGCCATATTTTGAAGAACCGTCATAACGACCGTTTACCTCCAATAAGTATTTGCCTTTATAGTCATAGTTCAAACGGAAGAAAGCACCCTGTACTGCCCAGATTGTTGCTTCTTCTTCCAGGTTTTGCTTGGTTCCGGCTAAGTCGATAACAGGGATGTCATTTACAAACAAGCCGGTTGTCTTACCATACATATTGCTGGTTTCTTTGGATTCTTGGTTATAACCAACCATTGCAGTGAGAGAGTGGTCACCGAAAGATTTTTTATATTCAGCCCATAAGTTCAATGCTTCATAAGTATCGTCATACTTCTTCAGTGAAACACCGTTCGGGTCTCCTTTTGACATTGAAGTGCCATCGGGCTGCTTCTGGTAAATAGTCTTTTCGTGTGCACGAGTCGTTCTGAAGTAACGGTTGCCGGTATAGTCACCTCTTACGGTAAGTCCTTTGAACGGAGTTAATTTGAAAGAACCTGTATACCAAATATCATCATAAACATTCTTTGTACGTCCGGCTTGTGCCAACATACCTGCAATGTTGAAGTTGAAGTTAGAACCTGCTACACCTGCAAAGTCTCCATCCGGCAAGTAAACGGGAATAAACGGCATGGAGCGATATACTTCATAATAGGGGTCTTCCGAAGTATAGAAGTTAGAGTTAGGTTCGTTAGCTTCGCTACGATTGTATTTTACGTTCAATCCGATTTCCAACCAATTAGTTAATTGAGTGTTGAAATTGAATGACATATTAATACGTTTGAAATGGTCTGTTCCATAAGCCAGCAAACCGTCTTGTCCTTTATAACCTACTGAACCATAGTAAGAGGTCTTTTCAGAACCGCCACGAACACTGGCGTTGTGCTGTTGCATGAAGGCTGCATCATTAAACAATACATCCAGCCAGTCTGTGTTACCGGCATAAGCCCATTCTCCATTGGCGGTGAATTTATTTCCCTGTGTGTTTTCCCAAGCAGTAGGAAGGCTGGGATCTTTCATGCGTTCTTCTACGGCAGCAATAAGTTCGTCACTCCAATACTGAGTACCGCTGGTATTGTTGGACTCTACATTCATGGCGCGCAACCATTGGTCTGCCGGTAATCCCTTGGCCATGCGTGAAGGTGCCGACCATGAGAAGTTATTGTTATAGTTGAAAGTAACTTTCTCTCCCTTTTTACCTTTTTTAGTTGTAATCAATACAACGCCGAATGCTGCACGTGCACCATATACGGCTGCAGAAGAAGCATCTTTCAACACTGAGATACTTTCAATATCCTGCGGGTTAAGCAGAGAAATATCATTGGTTTCTACACCATCTACTAAGATTAATGCAGAACCACCGTTCAATGATGTAAGACCGCGGACGTTGATACTTGTGCTTGAGTTAGGGTTACCATTGGCAAACGAAATGTTCAAGTTGGGAATTGCACCTTGCAAACCTTGAGCCAAGTTAGCGATAGGGCGGTCTTCCAAAACATCGCTTTCTGCCATTGCTACTGCACCGGTCAGATTTACTTTCTTCTGTGTACCGTAACCTACTACCACTACTTCTTCCAAAGTCTGAGTATCATCTTTTAAGATGATGTTCAGAGGAGTACCGTTCCATTTCACTTCCTGAGTAATATAACCCACGAAAGAGATTTGCAGAATATCTCCCTTCTTCACGTTAGATAAAGAGAAGTCACCATCAATTCCGGTGATTGTTCCGTTAGTAGTACCTTTTACTACTACTGAAGCTCCAATGACGGTCTCACCGGTTGCATCTTTTACGATACCGGTACAAGCTCCGTCTTGCTGTGCAATTTTCACATCGGTTATGCCGGGATTGCTAACCGCATACGCTGCTCCGGTAGAGGCTCCCATTAGGAACAGCATCATACTGACTGATTTTAGTCGTTTTAACATAGCTGTGATTTTTAAGTGTTTATTGAAAATCAATTAAATGCTTTTACCATAAAGTTCTTTCAGAACTATGCTTCATCGTAAATGTTTGTATATAAGCAAGATAAGAAATCATGTAAAAAGCCGTAAGTAGGCGTTCAAGGAGAGTAAACAATGAATTTATATATATAATTCTACTTCTTTTCTACCTACTTTATTAACTTGCCCCCATTGTGAAATAGATAAATAAAATTTGGCAATTATATTTTGTATCCGAAAATCATTGTTGATATCAAAAATGTTCTACTGCGTTTCTACTTATGAGTCTATAAGTTTTCCTCATAGAACCATATTTTTAAGATTTAGAGAGGTTTTAATTCAGAAATAAACATTAATTTAACTTCTGTAGCATAAGACTTTGGAATGCACCTTTGTTAAAAAACGGTCTGTTGAGCAAAATATTTTTTATTCGAAACCCACATTCTTTAAAATTATTATATATTTGCATCGTTAATCTAAATTATATTGAAAAGCATAGTTCTGAAAGAACTTGATAATGTTGGTTATTAATAAGTTTCAATAAACACTTAAAAATCACAGCTATGTTAAAACGACTAAAATCAGTCAGTATGATGCTGTTCCTAATGGGAGCCTCTACCGGAGCAGCGTATGCGGTTAGCAATCCCGGCATAACCGATGTGAAAATTGCACAGCAAGACGGAGCTTGTACCGGTATCGTAAAAGATGCAACCGGTGAGACCGTCATTGGAGCTTCAGTAGTAGTAAAAGGTACTACTAACGGAACAATCACCGGAATTGATGGTGACTTCTCTTTATCTAATGTGAAGAAGGGGGACGTTATTGTTATTTCATTTGTAGGTTATATCAGTCAAGAAATCGTTTGGGATGGAAAACCTGTCAATGTCACTTTGAAAGATGATACTCAAACACTGGATGAAGTAGTGGTTGTGGGTTATGGTACACAGAAGAAAGTGAATGTAACTGGTGCCGTGGGAATGGTGGATTCCAAGGTTATTGCTGCCCGTCCGGTGCAAAACGTGTCGCAAGCATTGCAGGGTGTTATTCCTGGTTTGAACTTGACAGTAGGTAACTCGGGTGGTTCGCTGGACGGCGAAATGAACATCAATATCCGTGGTACAGGTACTATCGGTGATGGTTCCGGATCTTCTCCGCTGGTGTTGATTGATGGTATTGAGGGAAATTTGAATACTGTAAACCCTAATGACATTGAATCTGTATCAGTATTGAAAGATGCTGCATCGGCTTCTATTTACGGTGCCAGAGCTTCGTTCGGTGTTATCTTGGTAACAACGAAAAGCGGTAAAAGTGGTAAAACCAATGTCAATTACTCTGGAAACGTGCGTTTCAATGATGCTATTGGAATCCCAGAACTGATGGATTCTTATACTTTTGCACAATATTTCAACCGTGCTTCATCCAACCGTGGTGGTGGAGATATTTTCAGTCCGGCAGTGATGGAACGTATCAAAGCTTATCAAGAAGGTACATTGACAGCTACTACCGTAGACAATGGTTCAGGTATTTGGCAGAAATGGGCCAACGCCAACGGTAATACCGACTGGTTCGGTGAGTTTTATGACAATTGGGTTCCTTCGCAGGAGCATAACTTGAGCATTAGCGGGGGTACGGAAAAACTTCAGTATGTATTGAGCGGCAGCTTCTTGGACCAGAAAGGTTTATTGCGCCACGGTACTGATAAATTTCAACGCTATACGCTGAACAGCAAAATCACAGCAAATATCACTGATTGGTTGAAAGTGACCTTAAACAGCAAATGGACTCGTGAAGATTTTCAACGACCGACTTACTTGACTAGCAGCTTCTTCCATAACTTGGCACGTAAATGGCCGGTACATCCTGCTTATGACCCCAATGGATTCCCTATGGACGAAGGTGAAATAGAACAAATGGAAAACGGTGGTGAGCAGAATAGTCAGAAAGACTATTATACCAACCAGTTGCATGTAGTTATCGAGCCTATTAAGAATTGGCGCATCAACTTGGAAGGAAGTGTGCGTACCACTACTCAGTATCAGCATTGGGAAGTATTGCCTGTACATGCTTATGATGTTAATGGAGACCCGTATTACACAGTATGGGATATGGGATACGGTTCTTATTCAGCCGGTTCTTCACGTGTAGATGAGTATTCGTGGAAAGAAAATTATTATACCACTAATATTTATTCTGACTACTTTAAGCAATTTGACAATGGACATTACTTTAAGGTAATGGCAGGTTTCAATGCCGAGCTTTACAAGAACCGCAGTATTGAAGCTATAAAGAATAATTTGATTAGTCCCGATGTACCTACCATTGATACGGCAACGGATGATCCGCAAGCTTACGGTGGTTATAATCATACTTCTGTAGCTGGTTTCTTTGCTCGTATCAACTGGAGTTACAAAGACCGTTATATGTTTGAAGCCAACGGACGCTATGATGGTTCATCACGTTTTGTAGGTGACGAACGTTGGGGATTCTTCCCATCATTCTCAGCTGGTTGGAACATTGCCAATGAAGAGTTCTTCCAAAAGTTTGGAGAAAAGACAAAGATCAACACATTGAAGTTGAGAGCATCATGGGGACAGTTGGGAAATACGAATACTAATGATGCTTGGTATCCTTTCTATCAGACTATGCCTACGGGTAGCAACTACGGATGGTTGGTTAACGGAGTACGCCCTAATTACTCTTACAATCCGGGTATGGTCAGCCTGTTGAAAACATGGGAAACTATTGAAACATGGGATATTGGTTTGGACTGGGGAGCATTCAATAACCGCTTGACAGGTTCGTTTGATTATTTCGTTCGTCATACAAAAGACATGATTGGCCCGGCCCCGGAATTATCATCTGCACTAGGTACTACCGTTCCTAAAATCAACAACTGTGATATGAAATCTTACGGTTTTGAACTTGAAATCGGATGGAGAGATCAAATAGGTGGTGTGAAATACGGTATCAAAGCTCTTTTGTCAGATGACCAGCAGAAGATTACCCGTTACCCTAATGAAAGTATGAATGTCAGCCAATACTACAAAGGCAGAATGTTGGGAGATATTTGGGGATTGACCACTATTGGCATTGCTCAAAGTCAGGAAGAAATGGATGCACATTTGGCAAAGGTAGACCAATCTACACTGGGAAGTAACTGGGGTGCAGGTGATATTATGTATGCTGACCTTGATGGAAACGGAAAAATAGATAACGGAAGCAATAAACTGGGAGATACAGGTGACTATCGCATTATCGGTAATAATACTCCGCGCTATAAATTCGGTTTGACACTGGATGCGGCATGGAAAGGTTGGGATTTCCGCGTGTTCTTCCAAGGTGTAGCCAAACGCGATTTGTGGTTGGACGGATGTTATTTCTGGGGAGCCAATGCACAAGGAAACGAATGGCAGTCTACCGGTTTTGTTGAACATTGGGACTTCTGGCGTCCTGAAGGAGACCCCTTGGGAGCTAATTTGGATGCTTACTATCCGAAAGTAAATTTTGATGGTGGACGTAACGCACAAGTGCAGACCCGTTATATACAAAATGGTGCTTATATACGTATGAAAAACATCCAGTTGGGATATTCTCTGCCGGAAGCATGGATTAAGAATGCCGGTATGTCATCGGTACGTTTTTATGTATCTGCCGACAATTTGCTGACCTTTACCAGTCTGTCGGATATCTTCGATCCTGAAGCTACAGGAAGTTTGGCCGGAACAGGTCCCGGAAAACTCTATCCGTTGCAAAAAGTTATTTCATTGGGTGTAAATGTCAACTTCTAAAAAAGATTAAGAACTATGAAACTTAAAAATATATTATTTCAGGCTTGTGCCTTGGCAGGAGGAACAATAATTCTTTCTTCTTGCAATGATTTCTTGGACAGGGAGCCTCTGTCATCGGTAACACCGGAAGTTTATTTTAGTACAACTGACCATTTTGAAGCTTATTCTATCGCCAAATATAACAACTGGTTTTCAAGCCATGCCGGATATGGTATGGGAATAGGTAATGGTGACGGAGGAACGGATAATGCTGTATCCGGGGGCTATAATTCAACATTGTATGAAAAAGGAGCATGGAAAGTTCCTCAATCAGGTGGGGGATGGTCTTTCAATGATATCCGTTATTGTAATTATTTCTTTGAAAACGCAGTTCCTAAATACGAAGCCGGCCAGGTTTCGGGTAGTGCTGCCGACATAGAACATTACATTGGCGAAATGCATTTCATGCGTGCATGGATATACTTTAGTTATTTGCGTAAGTTCGGTGATTATCCTATCATTACCGAGGTACTTCCTGATGATAAGGCAGTGCTGATGGAAAAATCGGTACGTCAACCCCGTAACTTGGTAGCCCGCTTTATTTTGGAAGACTTGGATAAAGCTATCAGTATGTTGAAAGGTTGGGGATTTGCTTCCAACAACCGTATTAATAAGGAGACTGCTTTGCTGGTAAAGTCACGTGTCGCTCTTTACGAAGCAACGTTTGAAAAATACCATAAAGGTACAGGCCGTGTACCGGGTGATGCAAATTGGCCGGGAAAGAAAGTGCATCCTAATTTCACTTTGGATGTAGACAAAGAAGTAGATTTCTTCCTGACTCAGGCTTTGGAAGCAGCCGAACAAGTTGCCGACAAAGTCACCTTGACTCAAAACACAGGAGTAGCTGATCCGGAAACTATCAGCACTACTTCAGGATGGAATCCTTATTTTGAGATGTTCGCTTCACTTGACCTGAGCAAAAACTCGGAAGTATTGCTTTGGAGATCGTATGCTAAAACCGGAAGTTACTCCATTACTCACGGAGCACCTGCATGGGTGCAGTCAGGAAGCAACAACGGTTTGCTGAAAACTTATGTGGAAAGCTTCCTTATGAAAGATGGTATGCCTTGGTATGCAGCTACAACTTCAGCTCCATACATGGGTGATAAGACATTGGATGATGTAAAAACCAACCGTGACGACCGCTTGCAATTGTTTGTGTTCAGTGAAAGCAATTTCTTGCCTGTTCATTCACAGCAAACAGCAGGTACAGTTCAATATTTCATGCCGCACCCGGTATCAAACCGTCAGGAAATGCAAGACCGCACCGGCTATCGTCTTCGTAAATATGCCAGCTTCGACCTTACACAGAATGTATGGGGTAAAGCTGAATCAACTACAGGTTGTATCATCTTCCGTGGTGTAGAGGCTTATCTGAACTATATGGAAGCTTATTATTTGAAAAACGGAAGAATAGATGGTAAAGCTGCCAACTATTGGAGAGCTGTCCGTGAACGTGCAGGTGTGGATCCTGATTTCAACAAGACCATTGCTGCAACAGATATGAACAAGGAAACAGACTGGGCTAAAAAATCGGGTGATGAAACAGTAGATGCTACTCTGTTGAACATCCGACGTGAACGTCGTTGTGAATTTATCGGTGAAGATATGCGTTATAATGACCTGATACGTTGGCGTGCTATGGATGACATGTTGTCGAAGAAGTTCATTCCGGAAGGATGTAATTTCTGGGACGAGCTCTATAAAGTAGCTAACAAAGACGAAAACGGTGCTGAAATAGAATACAGATATACCGGTTCTGAAGGTTCTAATATTTCTGATCCTTCTTTCAAATACTTGCGTCCTTACTCTGTCATGAAAGACAACAACCCTGTATATGACGGATATACTTGGGCCAAGGCAAACTATTTATCACCGTTGCCTATCCGTGAAATAGAACTGTTGTCGCCGGATGAAAATGTAGAAACTTCTGTTCTCTATCAAAATCCGTATTGGCCGACAACGATCAACGGTACTGCTATAGAATAAACGAAAGATAGTAATATGACCGATTAGGTGGAGTAATTCCACTGTTGATTCTTAAAGAAAAGAGAGTAATCCGTGATGGACTACTCTCTTTTTTTGTCTTCTTGGAGAGGTTTGGAATACCATTATTTCATCTTATACACCAATGTTCCTCCCTTCAATATATCTTCGTGTGAGATATAGTTCTTGGTATAAGGCTCACCGTTCAGCGTAATGCTGTCAATGTATTTATGTTCTTTGGAGATGCCGTCTGCAATGACGGTAAATGTCTTTCCGTCTGCCAGATGAAGCACAATCTTCGGCATTTGCGGAGCGCCGAACACATAGTTTCCGCTTACCGGGTCCACCGGATAGAATCCCATGGCAGAGAACATATACCACGCAGACATTTGTCCGCAATCGTCATTACCGCAAAGGCCGTCGGGCTCGGGGCGATACTGGGTATCAAATATTTCACGAACCAACTCCTGCGTACGTTCGGGACGTCCTGCCAACGCATACAGATAAGTAATGTGGTGGCTTGGCTCGTTGCCATGGGCATATTGTCCGATGAGGCCGGTGACATCTGCCTGAGTCGTTTCCAGTTTGAGTGTGAACAGCGAATCAAGCTTGTTCAAGAAAGGTTCCTCGCCGCCAAAGAGATTGATGAGTCCCGGAACATCATGCTGCACATGCCAAGTATATTGCCAGGCATTTCCTTCGGTATAGTCACCACCGGTACTTTCGGCGTGTGCCACCTGACTGGGGTTGAACGGAGTCTTCCAAGTTCCGTCCGAATTACGCGGACGCATAAACTGGGTTTCCGTATCAAACAGATTCTTGTAGAAATCCGCACGTTTGGAGAAGTAAGCCGCATCTTCTGTCTTGCCCATACGTTTAGCCATGTCTGCGGCTGCATAATCGTCGTATACCGATTCGAGGGAAGAAGAAACAGATTCGGTCTTAATCAAATCAGTGGGGAAGTAACCGTATTTCATGTACGTTTCCCAATCGGATTTCTGTTTGTGCGATACGGTCTGGGTTTGCTTGATGGCGTTGAAAGCGCGTTCGGCATCAAATCCGCGGAACCCTTTGCGGTAGGCTTCGGCTATGACGGATACACCGTGGTTGCCTACCATGGTATAGGTTTCCTTGCCCCACAATCCCCAGATGGGCAGGAAGCCTTGCACTTCGCTCTGCTCTACCAGTGAGTTGACAAAGCCGTCTACCTTTTCGGGAACCATCAGCGTGTAGAACGGATGTGCGGCACGGTAGGTGTCCCACAAGGAGAAAGTGGAATAGAATGTTCCCGTTCCTGCCTTAACCACGGAGTCGGCGGCGTTGCGATACAGGCCGTCTACGTCCGAAATCTGATTGGGCTGAATCAATGCATGATAGAAACAGGTGTAGAAGTTGGTTTTCTCGTCTTCTGTTCCGGTCACGTCGATGCGGCTCAGGTAGCTGTTCCAATCGTCATGTGCCGTTTTTTTCACTCCTTCAAAGTCCCATGCGGGCACTTCGGCTTCCATATTCTTCCTGGCGCCTTCTATGCCGGTAGTGGAGAGAGCGACTTTCATCAGCAGTTCTTCGCCGGGCTGCATGTCAAAAGAGGCAATGATGCGTTTGCCTTTTTCGGTCTCACCCATAGGCAGGTAGAGGGAGTCGGTGACGGGTCGGTTGAACTTCATCACGAAGAAATAATCCTGATTGACCCAAACACTGTTGCGCACATGCCCGGTCAGGGTTTGAGCGTCTTCCCAGTTCACCTCGCATTCCTTCACCTGAGAGTGATATTGGTTTTCGTTCCATGTCGGTCCGTGTTGCAAGTCGATGAGGACGGAAGCAGAGTCGGCATTGTGATAGGTGTAGCGATGCAAGGCTGCGTGGGGAGTGGCGGTGAGTTCCGCTTTCACGTTCGGCTCGGTCAGCTCTACCGTGTAATATCCTGGTGTGGCGGCTTCCTGCTTCTTGGAGAAACGGCTGCGGTAGGCATCCCAGGCACGGGTGCGTGTTCCGGTGACAGGCATGACGAGCACGTCGCCCAAGTCCATACATCCGGTTCCGTTGAGATGTGTCTGAGTGAATCCCCAGATGATGGAGTCACTGTTGACATACTCGGAGCAATATCTCCAGCCCACCGCGCCGGTGACAGGGCTGGTTTGAATCATGCCGAAAGGTCGGCAGGCACCGGGGAAGGTATGCCCGTTGTCGGCAGCTCCGATAAAGGTGTTCACGTACTTTGTGTAGTCTGTTTCCGCCGGTTCGTTTTCAGTGGGATTGCAACTGAACAATGTCCCGGTCAGGGCTAATGTACATAGAAAATAGAAACTTTTCTTCATTGGTATTTTAATTTAATAATGAACGGATTAATAAAGCAGTGTGCCCGATATGCACCAATAACTGTTGCTTCCTCCTTCGGGAGCTCCTTGCGGTATCCGGACGGAGAGGGTGTGTTCTCCTGCTTCCAAATCGCCCAGATAGATATATTCGGGCGTAGTCACTGTGCCGGGACACCAATTGGAACGGCTCAAGTCCGAAGAGCTCAGGCCGTTTGAGAAGTTGCCCGAGCAGGGATTGGAGTTACGGTACGTTCCGCAGTCATCGCGCCAGGGGATGAACGAGATTACTTTCTTGCCATCCAGATAAACGGTGTTGGGCTTTTGATTGAATTCATCTCCGTTCCCCCAACCGCCGTGTCCGGTGGTGAGATAGAACAGGCGTGCGTTTTTTGCCGGTTCTTTCAGGGTGAATCTCACGCGCAGGGAGTCATTCAGGAAGAAGACGGGGTAGGCTTGTCCGGCCTGTTCCAGATAATTCACGGTGTTGAACAAGGGCATGGCTTTGTTTACGCGGCGTTCGTCGTCGGGATAATACTTCAGTTTCAGGGAGAGGCGATGCCCTTTGGCATCCCAGTTGCCTATGTAGGCTCCTATCCAGACTTCGCCTTGCAGTTGCGAGGCGAGGGGAGTGACCTCCGATTTGTAAATGACCGAGTCTACCCAGTGTTGTCCTTTCACTTTGTTGTGGTTGAACTTACGCACGCCGAATCCGGTAAAGAAACGCATCAGTTCCACGGGAGCCTCATAGTCATCTGTAGAGATGAGTGCCGGATAGTTGCCGTCTTTGGCCTGGAAGGACGGTACGCTTTTCAGGTTCCGTATGGCATCCAGGAAAGACTGTTTCTTGTCGGTCGGGATAACGAAGACGGAACCGGTGCGGTCGTATGCGTCGCCGTCCGAGTATTGGGCAACTTCCACAAAGATGCTGCGGTTCTTTGCTGATTCCGGCAGTTTCACTTTTTTCAGGATAAGGGTTCCGCCTCCTGCGCTGTAAGTTATTCCGTCTTCCAGCGTATCGGGCAGTTTGGCGTTGTTGAAACAAATGGTCTGTTGGTCGAATACAGGAATGGTGATGACACCGCTTTGGTTGATGGTATACTGGTAATCGGCGGCATCCATCTTTTCGCCCCATGAGTCCGGCAACAGTGCCTGCGCTTTCTTGAGAGGGGTAATGGCGGAGGCTTCCTGTATCATATCTCCGTTGCGCACCACCTTCAGCACCAGTCCGTCGGGCACGCCGACATTGGCTTGCGGTGTTCCTCTGAAAGGAATGTCATGGGTGTACCACACTTCGATGGTGTTCGAGTTGATGGAAGTGCGTGCTATCTTGCAGTTCAGTCCCAGATGCTTGCCTTCGCCGGCAGGAGTGAACCCTTTACCGAATTCGAAAGGGGTTGCGGCGGAAATAATCTTTCCGTCAGGCAGCTCCGCCCATTTATAAGCTTCGCGACCGGCATAGTCGATATAATTCTTGATGACGGGCTGTTTGTCTTCGCGAATGCCCTCGGTCGCAGTCTCTTTCTCCCCTTTGGGAGAGACGCTTTCCAGTGCCACTTGGTTGCCCGATACGGTCATCTTTATCTGTCCGGGGCGGATTTTACCTTTATAGCTGGATTGATAAATGACTTCAATTCCTTTGGCATTCTTTACTTTCTTTTGAAGGTTCTGTGCGGCGGCTGCCGAAACGGTCAGCAGACAGAGCATCAGTAACCATGCGTTTCTTATTCCGGTTCTTCTCATGTTTAATGCTAATAGTTAGTAATTAGAATGATTGTACGATAGGCAAAGTTAATCATAAATCCGTAAAAGATTGCATCTTAGCCTCTGTCTTGAGCAATAATTTATAGATTTGACCATTTATTAGTATCCTTAAGCCGTTTCCTGCGTATGGCTAAGGTTTTCTGGGCGGCAGATTATTACGTCCTATTGCAATGGAACGTACGTCCTGCCGTAATGGAACGTACGTCCTGCTGCTGTGGGATGTATGTCCTGCTGCCGTGGGACGTAATAATCCACCGTATAAAAAGTCTTAGCCTAAGGAAAGAAAATGCTTAGTCCGACCGGTGGAGTGACTTCCTGTCAAAGGAAACAGCTTTAGTCATAAGTTATATCTGTTGGTTGGATATTATCATTATATATTTTCATTTTGCAAATGATGAGAGTAAAAATAAAGGCATACAAATGCCTTACCGGTTAATTTTTAGCTTATTTCACCTTACAGATTGATTTAAATACCTATATTTGTGTTTCTAAACTAACAAGAGAAATGGCATATCAGTTTACAAGAATAGCGGTAAAGATTGGAAGTAATGTACTGGCGCGCACGGACGGCACGCCGGACGTGACACGGATGTCGGCGCTCGTAGACCAGATAGCGGAACTGCACAAGGCAGGAGTGGAGGTTATTTTAATCTCGTCGGGGGCAGTCGCTTCGGGACGGAGTGAAATCAAACCGTCCAAGAAGTTGGACAGTGTTGACCAGCGGCAGCTTTTTTCTGCTGTGGGACAGGCGAAACTGATAAACCGTTATTATGAACTCTTTCGTGAGTATGGCATTACCGTGGGGCAGGTGCTCACCACAAAGGAGAGTTTTGCCACACGTCGTCATTATCTCAACCAGCGCAACTGCATGATGGTGATGCTGGAAAACGGAGTCATTCCGATTGTAAACGAAAATGATACCATTTCGGTGACGGAACTGATGTTTACCGACAATGATGAGCTTTCGGGCATGATTGCTTCCATGATGGACATGCAGGCGTTGATTATCCTGAGCAATATCGACGGTGTTTATGACGGCTCGCCTTCTGCTCCCGGTGCCCGGGTCATCAGAGAGGTGGAGCAGGGGAAAGACCTGTCCGACTATATCCGGGCGGAGAAATCGGGTTTCGGCAGGGGAGGCATGCTGACCAAGACGACCATTGCCCGCAAAGTGGCGGATGAGGGTATTTCCCTCATCATAGCTAACGGGAAGAAGGACAATATATTGGTGGACTTGCTGCAGCACCCCGAAGAAACGGTGTGTACGCGTTTTGTTCCGGCAACGGATGGCGTATCGAGCGTAAAGAAATGGATAGCCCACAGTGAAGGTTTTGCAAAAGGCGAATTGCATTTGAACGAACCGGCGGTGAAAGTGTTGAAAGGAAACAAGGCAGTGAGCTTGCTTCCGGTAGGCATCGTTGCTATAGAAGGTGAATTTGAGAAAGATGATATCGTGAAAATCATAGACCATCGGGGAAAGCAAATAGGAGGGGGACGTGTGGGCTTCGACTCGGAGGAGGCGCGCCTGCTGATGGGGCAACACGGTCAAAAGCCGGTGGTGCATTATGATTATCTGTATTTGGACTAATCAATTTGACTGCAATGGGAAAACTGACAGATACTTTTCAGCAGGTGCGGGAAGCCGGCAAGAGTCTGGCTTTTTGTGGGGAGGAAAAGATAAATGAAGTATTGCGTGCCGTGGCGGATGCCACGGAATCGCAAGCCGGACAGATATTGTCGGAGAATGCCAAGGACTTGGCAAGGATGGATGAGTCTGACCCGAAGTATGACAGGCTGAAGCTGACGACGGAACGTATCCACGGCATTGCTGAAGGCATTCGCAGTGTGACGCGGCTTCCGTCTCCTGTAGGAAGGGTATTGAGCGAAACGCTCCGTCCCAACGGCATGAAGTTGACGAAGGTCAGTGTGCCTTTCGGCGTTATCGGTATTGTATACGAAGCACGACCCAACGTCACGCTGGATGTCTTCTCGCTCTGTTTCAAGTCGGGAAATGCTTGCCTGCTGAAAGGGGGGAGTGATGCCGACTGTTCCAACCGGGCTATCGTGTCGGTCATTCATTCGGTATTGATACAGCAGGGGCTGAATCCCAATCTGGTTGTCCTGCTTCCGCTCGACCGTGAGTCTGCTGCCGAGTTGCTGAATGCAAGGGGGTATGTGGACTTGCTGATTCCCCGCGGGGGAAAAGGACTGATTGATTTTGTCCGTCGGAATGCCACTGTCCCGGTGATAGAAACGGGAGCCGGTGTGTGTCATGCTTACTTTGACAGAAGCGGTGATGTGACAAAGGGAGCTGCTATTATCAGGAATGCGAAAACCCGTCGTGTCAGTGTGTGCAATGCGTTGGACTGTGTGCTGGTGCACAGGGAGCGAGTGGCCGATCTTCCGGTGTTGTATATATGCCGACCCCGAAGCTTTCTCGGCTTTGCAGGAAAGTTATCCGGCGGAGCTTCTCCGGCATTCCACCGACGAGAGCTACGGTACCGAATTCCTGGACTATAAAATGGCAGTCAAGGTGCTTTCCGGTCCTGAAGAAGCGGTGGCTCATATTGCCCGGTACGGTTCCGGTCATAGTGAATGCATCGTGACCGAGGACAGCCGCTCTGCCGACTATTTCATGAAAGCAGTGGATGCGGCGTGTGTTTATGTCAATGTCCCTACTTCCTTTACAGACGGCGGTGAGTTCGGACTGGGTGCGGAGATAGGCATCAGTACCCAGAAACTTCATGCTCGCGGACCGATGGGGCTGGAGGAACTGAATACTTATAAATGGATAGTCCGTGGAGAAGGACAGACAAGAGATTAACCGGTGAGATAGAATTTATACATATTATATATAGAACGAATTATGAGATACTTTACAAATGTACACGATTTGGGTGATTTGAAAACAGCTTTGGCTGAGGCGTTTGAAATCAAGAAATGCCGCTATAAGTATGAGAATCTGGGAAAGCATAAGACTTGCTTGTTGATTTTCTTCAACAACAGCCTGCGTACCCGCCTGAGCACTCAGAAGGCAGCGCGCAATCTGGGTATGGACGTGATTGTGCTCGATGTGAACCAAGGCGCATGGAAGTTGGAAACAGAGCGCGGTGTCATTATGGATGGCGACAAGAGCGAACACTTGCTGGAAGCCATTCCGGTGATGGCCTCTTATTGCGATATCATCGGTGTGCGCTCTTTTGCTCATTTTGAAAACCGTGAAGATGATTATACAGAAAAGATTCTGAATCAGTTCATCAAGTATTCGGGTAAGCCGGTATTCTCTATGGAAGCGGCTACGGGCCATCCGTTGCAGGCTTTTGCCGACTTGATTACTATTGAGGAATATAAGAAGAAAGAACGCCCCAAAGTGGTGTTGACCTGGGCGCCGCATCCGCGTGCACTTCCACAGGCTGTTCCCAATTCGTTTGCCGACTGGATGAATGAGGCAGATGTGGATTTTGTCATTACCCATCCCGAAGGTTATGAACTCGACCCGAAGTTTGTCCGTGGTGCGAAGGTGGAATATAACCAGATGAAGGCTTTTGAAGGAGCGGATTTCATTTATGCCAAGAACTGGGCTTGTCCGGGTGTGACCCGGCCGGAGGACTATGGCAAGGTGTTGAGCAAGGATATGAGTTGGACGGTAGATGCGGCTCACATGGCAGTGACCGACAATGCTTTCTTCATGCACTGTCTGCCTGTCCGTAGAAATATGATTGTGACGGATGATGTGATTGAGGCGCCTACTTCCTTGGTGATTCCCGAAGCTGCCAATCGTGAGATTTCTGCAACTGTGGTGCTGAAACGCTTGTTGCAAGGTTTGGAGGCATAACCGTCGAGCCAAGTGAAACAGTCGGGGGTATGTCAAAACTAAAGTGACCTGTCACTTTGTCAACTGTAGGGGCAGGGTTTACCTGCCCAAATACACAAAGCGAACTGTCTTCGGGCGAGCAGATCTCGCCCCTACGAGCAAAAGCACAGCATTGTCCGGGTTTTGACACAACCCTATGCTTCCCTCATTATTGAAGTCGGTTATCACTTCTCAATCTCCATGCCTTCGTCTATCCAGTTCAGGATACCTTTATCCAAGTTGTAGACTTTGAATCCCTTCTTGACCAAGAGCTTTGCTGCATTGCGGCTTCTTCTTCCGCTTTTGCAATATACGGCTACCGGTTGGTCTTTCTGCAACAGTTCATCAACGGCTGCGGCAAAGTTCTCGTCCATAACATTGATGTTCAGGCTGCCCGGAATATGTCCTTCCGAATATTCGGCAACAGTGCGTACATCTACCAATTGGATTTTATTGTCTTTTATCAATTGTTCGAAATGGGCTGTTGATAAGCTTTTGAACTTCTCTTGTTCTTTTCCTGTGCAGGCCCATAATCCGAGCGCAAAGGCACAGATAAAGAAAACAAAATAAATAGTTTTAATCATATTGCTTTTTGTTGTTAATAAGTAAATGAACGGCTGGTCATACCTTCTTTGTATGTATTCAGCGTGAAGATAATTTTGTCTCCCTTTTGCAACACATCGGCATAGGTCCGGAGGGGAACTGAAAGGTAAACTTTACGGTTAAAACCTTCCACATCGTCATGGCGGTCGTGGTAGAGAGTAAGGTTCAGTGTCTTTGTGCCATCTTCATTATGGGTAATTCCGTTGTCGATGAAATGAAATTCGTGTGTCCGGTCTTTTACCATTGCCAGTGCTATCAGGTTCAGATAGTCACCACTTCGCCAGATGCTTTGTATGGCAACCGGGTCTGTATGTATTTCCTTGAATGTATCTTTCGCTTTTGGAATAGGAGAGATGGCTATCTGTGTGTTATACAGGATGGCTTCCAATGATGACGGCTGGGAAGTATTGACAGGGGCATACATGGTAACAGTACGGTAAACGCTGTCGGGGGTCAAACCGTCCAGGCCGGCGCGGGGCTGTATGCTCCATGTCACCCCCTCGTCGCTTTTCAGATAAGTTGCCGTCCCTGTGTTGTCCGTTACCAGGTCTATCATTTCTGTCAAGACATTGGGATAGACATAATCGTCATCACTGCAAGCGATGAATAGTAAAGGAGCAAAAAGACATAAAAGAATACATTTCTTCATGGTAAATTATCTGTTTATCGTTAACTGTACTGTTACCTTTGTTTGATTATCGTTCGGATTTCAGCCTTTTGCCGCTTCCAGATAGTTGATTAACGGATTGGCATACATCGTCAATATTTTGTTTCGCAGGAAAGGAATATCCTTGTTGGGCAAATCAATCTTGGCAATCTGTCCTTCCAGATACTTTTCAAACTTAACTTTTTCTTCTTCGGTATATTCTTCGGCAAAACGGGTATCTCCCATTAAGAGGTCGCACGCCACATAATTACCGGCATACAGATGATAGTTTTGATGAATATGCTTGTCTATCAGTTCAGAGATGGCGGTGAATACTTCTGTTTTGGATAAGTTGCGCTCTTTTATCTCATCCAGCTCTTTGTTCAGGCAGGCTGAAGTTTGGAAATGGATGCGGCCCTTATAACCGTAAAGTCCGGTCTGCATATTGATAAGGTCGTCTTCGGGAGATTTCCGGAAGTTGGCGTCGTCCCGTTTCTGTTGCAGCTCTTTTGCCTTCAGAAAGTCACAGGGGTCGTATTCGTAAGAGATGGAAAGCGGAACGAGATTGAGTTCTTTCAGTCGTGCGATGGCGTCTCCTTCTCCTGCCATTGCCATCATTTTAAGCACGCTGTCCTGGGTGCGGTCGTTAGAGTCTTTTGCGCGTCCCTGGCGTTGGGCAATCCACAGGTTTTCATGCTTATGGGTGATGGCAAAGTGCATATAGCGCGACATCAGCGCAGATGCTTCCAGTTTTTGACGCATGCTGAGACCGCGTTGCACGATGAATGATTTATTGATACGTACCAGTTTTTTTATCCAGGGATAAATCAGCAGATTGTCACCGATGGCAATTTCCACGGTATTCATCTTTTGGTCTATCAAGAGAATGCACAGAAAAGCGGAGTCGAGGATAATATCACGGTGATTGGAAATGAAGGTATAATTCATTGTTTTGTCCGTCAGGGCAGAACAGTCGAATGTAAGCCCATTGGCGCATTTCTTTACCAAATCCCATAATAGTCCGTAGAAAAATGCTTTTTGGAACTCCAGGTTTGTCCGGCATAGACGCATCTTCTCGGCAAGGGCCTCAAAGGGGATGCCCGGCATAACAGACTCTACCACTGCCCGGAAACTCGGGTCGGCGATTAACTCTTCATAGATTTTCGGCAACTCCTCGGGAGTGTAAGGACGAATCTTGTCAAATTCAGCTGGTATGTTCATGGCTCTTTTTATTTAAGTTAAAACTTATTTTCAATAATATCGGTCATTACATCTTTGATGTCCAGTCCGGCAGCACGCACTTGCTGCGGGATAAAGCTGGTAGCTGTCATGCCCGGAGTAGTGTTGATTTCCAATAGGTTGACTTTATCTCCTTCGGTAATGATATAATCGATGCGGATAATGCCCGAACATCCTAGTATATCATAGATGGAGGAAGGGAGCAGACGCACACGCTCTGCCGTATCTTCGGGAAGGCGGGCAGGGGTGATTTCCTGTACCTGTCCGTTGTATTTGGCATCGTAGTCAAAGAATTCATTGTCGGTTACTACTTCGGTAATGGGGAATACCACTTCTTTATCTTTTGTTTTATAGCATCCGCAAGTTACTTCCGTACCTTTCATATAGGCTTCGATCATCACTTCATCGCTTTCATGGAAGGCTTTTTCGATGGCAGGCTGAATTTCTTCTTCTGTTTTGACTTTTGTTACGCCAAAGCTGGAACCGCCGGCATTCGGTTTGATAAAACAAGGCAGACCGATTTTGCTGATTACTTCTTGGTCGGTGATTTCAAACCCTTTGCGGAGAATCAGAGATTCGGATACTCGGATTCCGAAACCTTTCAAATATTGGTTGCAAGTGAACTTATTGAATGTTATGGCCGAAACCAGTACATTACAACTGGAGTAAGGAATCCCCAGCAAGTCAAAGTAACCTTGCAGGATACCGTTCTCACCCGGAGTGCCGTGAATGGTGATATAAGCGAAATCGAAAAGCTTCTTTTCGCCATTCTCCATGAATCCGAAGTCGTTACGGTCGATGGGAGTTTTAGTGCCGTCGGGCAATATGACTTCCCAACGGTGTCCTTCCATCTCTACTATATATAGGTTATAACGCTCTTTGTCAATGAAAGAGTAAAGTCCCTGTGCACTGCGCAAGGAAACGACAAGTTCGCTGGAATCTCCTCCGGCTACTATGGCAATAGTACGTTTCATAGTTCTTCTCTGTTACTGATATAGTTTCTCCACTTGTCTATCAGGTTTGTCATATCCTCGGGCAACGGAGAGGTGAAAAACATCTCTTCGCCTGTGCGGGGATGGACAAAGCCCAGCGTCATGGCGTGAAGTGCCTGACGGGGGCAGGTCTCGAAACAGTTGTTTACGAATTGTTTGTATTTACTGAAATGTGTTCCTTTTAGAATTTCGTTTCCACCGTAGCGTTCATCATTGAACAAGGTGTGCCCGATATGTTTCATGTGCACGCGTATCTGGTGGGTGCGTCCGGTTTCGAGCACGCATTCCACCAAAGTGACATATCCCAACCGTTCCAGAACCCGGTAATGGGTGACGGCGTGCTTTCCTTGTGTGGGGTCGCTTAACACTGCCATCTGCATGCGGTCTTTCGGATTCCGACCGATATTCCCTTCAACAGTGCCTTCGTCATTTTCCACAATTCCCCACACCAACGCATTATATTTACGTTTGGTGGTCTTGTTATAGAATTGAAGTCCGAGGTGTGTTTTGGCATCGGGAGTCTTGGCCACTACAAGTAAGCCTGAAGTGTCTTTGTCTATGCGATGGACGAGTCCCACCTGCGGGTCGTTCGGGTCGTATTTGGGATTGTCTTTCAAATGCCAGGCAATGGCATTGACCAGTGTCCCGTGATAATTGCCGCAACCCGGATGTACGACCAGTCCGGCAGGTTTATTAATCACCATCAGGTCTTCGTCTTCATAAACAATGTCCAATGGAATGTCTTCGGGGATAATATCATTGTCGTAACGCGGACGGTCCATCATGACAGTCAGCACATCACATGGCTTTACCTTATAACTGCTTTTTACCGGCTTGCCGTTTGCCATGACGAAACCGGCATCGGCTGCTTTCTGGATTCGGTTGCGCGAAGAGTTGACCAGTCGTTCAAACAAGTATTTATCTATTCGTACTTGCGACTGACCTTTATCCACTACCACCCGGAAATGTTCATATAGCTCCGATGGGTCTTCCACCACTCGCTCTATATCATCCAGTGTATCATCTATTTCATCCGCATATTCTTCTGTCATCATCACTTTTTGGGGAAAATAGTTAGAACCAAGATTTGTCTACTACGGGAGTGTCATCGTCACCGATAGCTGTAGAGTCTGTCAAAGTCGAGTCATTGGTTAACTCATCATTGCCATTGCCTACATGTAGGGTCAATAAAGCTTCGTGTGGAACTTTATCGCCGGCATTCAGGGTACGGCCTTTATAAGTGACACTGTATACCCAGTCTTTTTCACCGCTGATGTATTCCGGTTCGGTGACTCTGAAGCCTAATGCACGCAGTTTGGCTTCGGCTTGGCGCAGTGAACTGTTGTCCATGATATCGGGAACACTCACTTTGGGTGCACTGTCCATATTGATGGTGAGATAGACCGTTCTTCCTTTTTTTACTTTTGAACCTCCGGCGGGATTCTGTTCCAATATGGCACCGGGCGGCATCCCCTTGACATAACTGGAGTCGATGGCGACCGCTTTGAGACTTTGTTTATAGATTTCATTCTCGGCCTGACGCATAGGCAATCCTTTTACATTGGGAACGACCACTGCTTCACCATGACGGGTGTAGTTGTCAAGCCATTGCAGTGTTCCTAAAGCTATTGCTATCACAACAATAATCATGGCCACCAGGTTGAGCCAAAAGAAGCGGTTGTTCTTGAACGAAAAGAATTCTTTAAATGTTACCATAATTAGTTAGATTATTCCGCGTCAAAGATACGACAAATTCAGATTTGTTCCTATATTTATAGTCGAATATCATCTGTTAACAGCCGAATATCTTTTCTTCTTTCTTCGAAGGCTGTATTTACATTGAAGCGTTTTTTGCGTTTTGCATAATTATAACGGATATTTTTGTACCTTTGCGCCCCGAAAAAATAACCTATTCCAAATTCAGGATTAACATTTAAGATAAAAAGATGACAAACGAGACAACAAATGAGCAGGAGGTCTTATTATTACGTCGCAAATTGGACCTTTTGTTGCGTACAGGAAAAATGCTCATGGAGAGCGCTGCGGACACTAACCGCATTGAACGGAACATGAAGCGTGTTGCTGCCTATCTCGGCATTCCCGAGGAGAAGTTACACATTGATATCCGGTGGACTATGTTGATGGTCAATGTGAGTGATGAGAAGCATTCTTTTTCCAAGTTTCAAAAATGTGAAAAGCATGGCATTAACATGGAGGCTATTTCCAAAATCAGTAAATTGTCATGGCGAGCCATCGAACAGGATTATTCGTTGGATAAGTATGAAGAAGAACTGGAAAAGATTGCTCATCAGAAACGTAATTATACTCCTTACGTTGTTGCCATCTGTACCGGGTTTGCCTGTGGCGGATTCTGTAAACTGTTTGGCGGGGACTGGATTGCTTTCTTGATAACTGCGTTATGTACTTTTGTCGGTTTCCGTACCCGTGCCCGTTGTATAGAGTTCGGTATAAATGTGTATATGAGTATTGCTATTTCGGCATTTGTCTGCACGTGTTTGGCGTATGCCTTTTCGTTTACGGGATGGTCTGTAACGCCTTATCATCCTTTGTTGGCATGCACGCTGTATATTGTTCCGGGAGTTCCGCTAATCAACTTTGTGGATGACATGATTGACAATCATTTGCTGGTAGGTATCACCCGTGCCGCCAATACGGTCATGATGGTTGGTGGAATGGCATTCGGTATTGCTTTTGCGATGAGGCTTTTGGTGATGAGTGATGTAACGATTGACCAGAAATTCAGTGAATTGAGCATGGTACCGCATGACGGATATTGGGTGTATGCTATTGCTGCGGCTATTGCTGCGATGGGTTTTGCCACTATCTTTAATATTCAGCGCCGTCTTTTGTGGGTAGTGGCTATAGGCGGAATAATTGCCGTGTGTACCCGTAATTTTGTTAACTTTGAATTGGGATACGGTCCGGTTATCGGTTCGTTTATGGGAAGCTTTGTGGTCAGTTTGTTGGCTGTGAAGGCAGTACACTGGTTTCACGTGCCGAATCATGTGTTGACAATTCCTTCGGTCATTCCGATGGTTCCGGGAGTGTTGATGTATCGTTCCCTGCTGGCATTTATTAATATGCACGGTGTGATAGGCGAGGTGACAAATGCTTTTTCAAATGGTATTAATTCCGCACTTATTATTTTGTGTATATCATTGGGTGTTGCTGTACCTAATATTTTTGCACGCCGTTATATTGCCAAGGACCGTCAGAAATTTCTTCAAAAAGAGCTGGAAGAACGTAAAGCCCGAGGCAAATTTATTGAGTGGTAGTCTGTTAATGGATTTATAAGGTACTCCGCATGGTAGTTAAGTTTGGGAAACTTGCTCTGTGCGGAGTTCTTTTTAATACTAAAAAAACAATTATTATTCCCGATAGTGATTGATAATCTGTATATTTGCATTAAATCTATGCATTATTAAAATATTATATCATGAATAACCTACATTCCGGCTTACTTTATTCGTTGACGGGTGTCACGGCTTTGGCATCTATGTCTTCATGTGCTTCTCAGAAAAAAACAGAGGAGCAGAAACCTTTTAATATTGTCTATATCATGACAGACGACCATACAGCCCAGATGATGAGCTGTTATGATAAACGTTATATGGAAACACCTAACCTTGACAGAATTGCTAATGACGGGGTGCGCTTTACCAACAGTTTTGTGGCAAACTCTTTGAGTGGTCCCAGCCGTGCCTGTATGATAACCGGCAAGCACAGTTGTGCCAATAAATTTTATGATAACACGACTTGTGTGTTTGACTCTTCACAACAGACTTTCCCAAAACTGTTGCAAAAAGCAGGTTACCAGACTGCTTTGGTGGGTAAATGGCATTTGGAGAGCTTGCCGACAGGATTTAATTATTGGGAGATCGTACCCGGTCAGGGAGATTATTATAATCCCCGTTTCATTACCATGCAAAACGATACGATAGAGAAACAAGGTTATCTGACAAATCTCATTACTGATATGAGTATAGACTGGATGGAGAACCAACGCGATAAGGATAAGCCGTTTTGTATTTTGATTCATCACAAGGCGATTCACCGCAACTGGTTGCCCGAGTTGAAGTATCTGAATGAATACGAAGACAAAACCTTCACTATGCCTGATAATTTTTATGATGATTATGAAGGACGTCCGGCGGCAGCTGCGCAGGAAATGAGTATCTTTAAGGATATGGATATCATGTATGATACCAAGATGCTGGATATGAATAAGGATTCACGCTTGAAATCGGCTTATTTGAACTTTATCGGACGTCTGACACCGGAAGAGCGCAAACAGTATGATGATTTTTATGCTCCTATTATTAAGGAGTTCTATCAGAAGAATCCGCAAGGAAAAGAACTTGCCGATTGGAAATTCCAACGTTATATGCGTGATTATGCCAAGGTGGTGAAGACATTGGATGATAATGTGGGCCGCGTGCTTGATTATCTGAAAGAAAAGAATTTGTTGGATAATACACTGGTGGTCTATACTTCCGACCAAGGGTTCTACATGGGTGAGCACGGTTGGTTTGACAAACGCTTTATGTATGAAGAGTCCATGCGTACTCCATTGATTATGCGTCTGCCGAAAGGATTCGACAGAAAAGGGGATATTACCGAAATGGTTCAGAACATAGACTATGCGCCTACGTTCCTTGAATTGGCCGGTGTCCCTGTTCCCGAAGACATACATGGCGTATCATTGCTTCCATTGCTGAAAGGTGAGCATCCGCAGAACTGGCGCAATGCATTGTATTATCATTTTTATGAGTATCCTGCAGAACATATGGTGAAACGTCATTATGGTGTGCGTACCGACCGTTATAAATTGATTCATTTCTACAATGACATTGATATGTGGGAACTGTATGACTTACAGTCAGATCCGATGGAAATGCATAATCTTTACGGACAGGCTGAATATGAGCCCGTGGTAAAGGAATTGAAAGAAGAACTACTGAAATTGCAGGAACAGTATAATGACCCTGTCCGTTTCTCTCCAGACAGGGATAAAGAGTAAAATACGATGATGAGATATATTTATCTGATTATTTTAGGCTTGTTTTTTTCCGTTATTAATATGGAAGCGAATAACTCCGCTTCCATATCTTTAGTACCTTGTCCGACCAATGTGGTGCCGGGCACCGGGAGTTTTCAATTTACTCCTAAAACAGTTTTTGCTGTAGAAACGGAAGAACAGGCTGCCATTGTCCGTTTGCTTTCCGACCAGTTTACTTGTGCGGCCGGTTTTACCCCGAAACTGAAAGTGGACAGTAAAAAGGGAAATTTAGTGCTTCAGACAGATAAGACTATTAAAAGTGAAGCTTATTGTCTGGAGATTACTCCCAAGAAAATAACCGTCAAGGCAGCAGATGCCAAAGGTTTCTTTTATGCTCTGCAGAGTATCCGCCAGCTATTGCCGCCGGCAATAGAAAGTGCGGTCAAAGTGGATGGTACGGAATGGATAGTGCCGGCAATGACCATTACCGATGAGCCGCGGTTCGGGTATCGCGGACTGATGGTGGATGTTGCCCGCTTTTTCGTCCCCAAGGAGAATTTGCTTCGTATCATTGACTGCATGGGAATGTTGAAACTGAATACGTTGCATTTGCATTTGGTGGATGATAATGGCTGGCGTATCGAGATAAAGAAATATCCGTTGCTGACAGAAATAGGAGCAAGCCGGGTGGAGCGTCCGGGTAAACTTTTCCCCGAACGCCGTAACCAGCGTCAGGGTGAACCGACAGTGGAAAAGGGCTTCTATACTCAGGATGATATTCGTGAGATTGTTGCTTATGCGGCTGCACGCCGGATAGAGGTGATTCCCGAAATAGAGATGCCGGCACACAGCAATGCAGCGTTGGCTGCTTATCCTTTGTTGGCTTGTCCGGTAGTGGATAAATTCATCGGTGTGCTTCCCGGACTGGGAGGAAATCATGCGGATATCATTTACTGTGCCGGCAATGACAGTGTCTTTACTTTTCTGCAAAATATAATTGATGAGGTAGTTGCGCTGTTTCCTTCCAAATACATTCATTTGGGTGGTGACGAAGCCCGTAAAACCCATTGGAAAGTGTGCCCGTTGTGTCAGGCGCGTATGAAGAAAGAAGGACTGAAGAATGAAGAGGACTTGCAGGGCTACTTCATGGCGCGTATGAGCAATTATGTGAAGAGCAAAGGGCGTGAAGTTATGGGCTGGGATGAACTGACAAATACCAAGATTCCCGATGGTGCCGTTATCTTTGGCTGGCAGGGATACGGGCAGGCTGCATTGAAGGCAGCCAGACAGGGACATCGTTTTGTGATGACTCCGGCACGTGTGTTGTACCTCATTCGTTATCAAGGTCCGCAATGGTTTGAACCGGTCACTTATTTCGGCAATAATACATTGAAAGATATATATGACTACGAACCGGTGGAACGAAGCTGGACGACGAAAATGCGTTCATTGCTGATGGGTATACAGGGATCTATGTGGACTGAGTTCTGCAACAAGCCCGAAGAGGTGGAATATCTTATCTTCCCCCGTCTGGCAGCAGTGGCCGAAGGAGCATGGACTTTTCCGGTGTACAAGGACTGGGACAGATTCTTGGCGGCTTTGGATAATTTTACCGGGCATCTTGATGTAAAAGGAATTACTTATGCCCGTTCCATGTATAATATCCAGCACAAAGTGACTCCGATGGACGGCAGTCTGCAAGTAGAGTTGGAATGTATCCGCCCCGATGTGGAGATACGTTACACCACAAACGGAAGTCAGCCCACTGCCAAGTCTTCTCTTTATGAACGCAAATGGCAAGTTACCACTCCTCAAATCATCAAAAGCGCTACTTTTAAAAACGGTAAACAGATGGGGCAGACTTTGACTTTACCCATTCAATGGAACAAGGCAACGGCTAAACGGATGCTACGCAGCAATCCGGTGGAGCGTGTGATGGTGAATGGTGTTCGCGGCAGCCTGAAATATACCGATTCGGAGTGGGCGTCGTGGACCCGGAATGATTCCATTGCCTTTACGCTGGATTTGAGAAAGAGAGAGCATTTGAATAAGTTGGTATTGGGCTGTATCAATAATTATGGCATGGGAGTACATAAACCCAAACGGGTTGAAGTATGGCTTTCCAATGAAGATATTGAATATTGGAAAGTAGCTTCCAAAGAGCTTGATCCGGAGGAAATATTCCGCGAAGGTACATTTATAGAAGAGTTGCCGTTCAACTTGGATGATACCGGTCGTTATGTGCGTGTCATCCTCTTTGGGGCAGGTGAATGTCCGCTTACCCACGTGCGTCCGGGACAGGAAGCGCGTGTATGTGTGGACGAATTAATAATAGAATAAGCAAAAAAACTTTAGAACGATGAAGAAGCGAATAACAGAAACCTTGCTGGGACTTTTGGCTTTTGTATGCTGTCTTCCCATGATGGCACAGCAACACCCCGAATGGCAGAGCCAGTATGCTATCGGATTGAACAAACTGGCTCCGCATTCGTATGTATGGCCTTATAAGAACGCAGGCGATGTGCGGAATGGAAATTATGAGGATTCTCCTTACTATATGAGTCTGAACGGAAAATGGAAATTTCATTGGGTGAAGAATCCCGATAACCGTCCGAAGGATTTTTATAAGCCTTCATTCTATGACGGAAGCTGGGCGGAGATCAATGTACCGGGTAACTGGGAACGACAAGGCTATGGAACGGCCATTTACGTCAACGAAACTTATGAGTTTGATGACAAAATGTTCCATTTTAAGAAGAATCCTCCACTGGTGCCTTATGAAGAAAATGAAGTCGGCTCTTACCGTCGCACATTCAGCATTCCGGCAAGCTGGAAAGACCGCCGTGTGGTAATTTGCTGTGAAGGGGTAATCTCCTTTTATTATATTTGGGTGAACGGCCATTTACTTGGCTATAACCAAGGTTCGAAGACTCCTGCAGAATGGGATATCACGGATAAGTTGCAGGAAGGTGAGAATACGGTTGCCTTGGAAGTATACCGTTGGAGTGCCGGTTCCTATCTGGAGTGTCAGGATATGTGGCGGCTTAGCGGCATTGAGCGTGATGTATATCTTTACAGCACTCCCAAGCAATATATTTCAGATTATAAAGTAATTTCGTCTTTGGATAAGAAAGAGTATAAAGAAGGTATATTCGGACTGGAGGCAACTGTTGAGGGACCCTCTGCTTCAGCTTCTTCTTTGTCTTATCGCTTGGAGGATGCTGCAGGAAGAACCGTACTGAGGGGAGAGCAGCCGATTAAGTCGAGAGGCCTCAGTAACTTCATTGCTTTTGAAGAACAACGGATACCGGATGTAAAGCCTTGGAGTGCAGAGCATCCCAATCTTTATACATTGGTTTTGGAACTAAAGAACCCCGATGGAGAAGTTTCCGAACTGACCGGTTGTATGGTTGGTTTCCGTACTTCGGAAATAAAAGATGGACGGTTCTGTATCAATGGCGTGCCTGTGCTGGTGAAAGGCACCAATCGACATGAACACTCCCAATTGGGACGTACCGTGAGCAAAGAGTTGATGGAAGAAGATATTAAACTGATGAAACAGCATAATATAAATACTGTCCGTAACTCTCATTATCCCACTCATCCCTATTGGTATCAGTTATGCGACCGCTACGGACTGTATATGATTGATGAGGCGAATGTCGAGTCTCACGGTATGGGATATGGTGCGGCATCTTTGGCGAAAGATTCTACTTGGCTGCCTGCTCACATGGACCGTATACAGCGTATGTATGAGCGCTCAAAGAATCATCCTGCCATCGTTATCTGGTCATTGGGCAATGAAGCCGGCAATGGTATCAATTTTGAACGTACTTATGATTGGATGAAATCTATAGAACAGTCTCGGCCGGTGCAGTATGAACGTGCGGAGCAGAATTACAATACGGATATCTATTGTCGTATGTATCGTGGCGTAGATGTACTCAGGGCGTATGCACGCCAGACCGAACCGAAAGTTTACCGTCCCTTTATAATGACTGAATATCTGCATACAATGGGTAACAGTGGTGGCGGACTGAAAGAATACATGGATGTTTTTGAGTCCGAACCTATTGTGCAAGGTGGCTGTATTTGGGATTGGGTGGACCAGTCTTTCCGCGAGATAGATGAAAACGGTAAATGGTATTGGAGCTATGGAGGCGATTATGGTCCCGAAGGAGTGCCCAGTTTCGGCAATTTCTGTTGTAACGGGCTGGTGAATGCCGCTCGTGAACCACATCCTCACCTTATCGAGGTAAAGAAAAACTATCAGTATATTAAGTCGGCACTGACAGACCGACGCAATCTTTCGTTAAAGGTGAAAAACTGGTACGATTTTACTAATCTGAATGCCTATACGCTGCATTGGCAGGTGGTAGGTGATAATGGAACCGTCATCAAGGAAGGTACTCACAAAATAGATTGTGCTCCCCATGCAACTGCTGATTTTGCTTTGGGTCGTATAAAGTTGCCATCGAATATTCGTGAAGCATATCTCAATCTGAGCTGGACGCCTGATACGCCTCAACCTTTTATCGGAACTGATTTTGAGGTGGCTTATGATCAGTTTGTCTTGCCTGCCGGCAAGAATTTCCATACGCAGGTTTCCAAACCGGAAGGAGAAGTGAAATGGGATATTGACCGGCAAACAGGAGCCTTGCGTTCTTATATGTATAATGGTAAGGAAATGCTGGCATCTCCCGTTGTGCTGAGTCTTTATCGTCCTGTCACAGATAATGATAACCGTGAAAGAACAGGTGGTGCACGAGCTTGGAAAAAGGCAGGCTTGGACAATTTGGTTCAAAGAGCGACTTTTGTCGAATCGTCTGCAAAAGGCGGCAAAGCCAAAGTGGAATTGCTGAATGCCGAAGGTCGTAAAGTGGGTACTGCCGACTTCCTGTACACGTTGAGAAAGAATGGTACATTGGAAGTGAAAACAACGTTTGTTCCTGATACGGCCGTTATTACTTCGTTGGCGAGAGTCGGCCTGGCTTTCGAAATGCCGGATACTTATAATCAAGTTTCGTATTTGGGACGCGGTGAGCATGAAACTTATGCAGACCGTAACCGGTCGGGACGTATCGGCATTTACCACACAGATGCAGAGCGTATGTTCCATTATTATGTGAGACCGCAGGCAACAGGAAATCGCACGGATGTACGTTGGGTGAACCTGACGGATGAGGCGGGTAACGGATTGACTTTCCGTTCGGACAAGCACTTTCAGTTCAGTGTTATTCCTTTTACGGATATGAATGTGGACAAGGCAACTCATATCAATGAGTTGAAACGGACAGGTGTTGTAACCGTTCATCTCGATGCAGAACAGTCGGGAGTGGGCACCGCTACTTGCGGACCGGGTGTGTTGCCCCAATACCTTGTCCCCGTACAAAAGCATACTTTTGAATTTATGATTCGCCCTTTGGCAAAATAAAAATCCTCAAATCCGCAACTAAGCTCTTCAGCGTCCTTCTTGCGTCTAAACGTCCTCT
>OGNO01000462.1_pt1 | contig 30413 bp, 21 predicted proteins | sample 1573491 | NCBI WGS metagenome assembly OGNO01 (sample SAMEA2581900, study PRJEB24529) | metagenome | biome: Human gut stool | place: China | collected 2011
TGGAGGAGAGCATCGAGGTGGTCATTGCAGGCTACCAGAAGAAGAACTCCATCCTGACCGATCACGAAAAGTGCATCGTAGCCTACCATGAGATTGGCCACGCTCTGGTCGCCGCCAAGCAGACCCACTCCGCCCCCGTGCAGAAGATCACCATCATCCCCCGCACCTCGGGTGCTCTGGGTTACACCATGCAGGTAGACGAGGGCAACCACTACCTGATGAACAAGGAGGAGCTGGAAAACAAGATCGCCACCCTCACCGGCGGACGTGCCGCCGAAGAAGTGGTGTTCCACTCCATCACCACCGGCGCTTCCAATGATATCGAGCAGGCCACCAAGCTGGCCCGCGCCATGCTGACCCGCTACGGCATGAGCGATGAATTTGACATGGTGGCACTGGAGACCGTCAACAACCAGTATCTGGGCGGCGACACTTCCCTTGCCTGCTCTGCCCAGACCCAGTGTGAGATCGACCAGAAGGTGGTGGAGCTGGTCAAGGCCCAGCACGCCAAGGCTGTGCAGATCCTGACCGACAACCGCGCAAAGCTGGATGAGCTGGCCCAGTATCTGTACCAGAAGGAGACCATCACCGGCGACGAATTCATGGAGATCCTGAACCGGGAAGAATAATTTTTACCCCCCTGCAATAAACAAGCCGCCCGTTCCGTATTCATTACAGAACGGGCGGTTTTTCGTCCATAGTACAGGAGGTATATTTCTTATGAAGATTCTGAATACCATGCTGGGCCGTCAGGCCATTGCCGCAGCCCTGGTGCTGTCCCTTGCCATCCCCATGAGCATCGGCGCATTTGCCGAAGAGCCTGCCGCTGCGGCTGCCGCCGATGACACTGTTGTTGCAGGCTACCTGCCCCCGCAGGATGAAAGCGTGATGCTTCAGGGTGAGATCGCGCTGCACAGCGGCGACGTTGCCGTGGGCGAGACCGACCCCGCCTACGGCGGCTACGGCGCACCGGAGGGTGACCCCATTCAGGGCGACATCATGCTGATCTCCGCTGACGAGGCAAAGACCGCCGAAGCCCGGTACACCGTCAAGGGCCTGCTGGGCCGTCAGGTCCTTTACACCGCCCGGCAGGAGGGCCGGGTCCTGACGCTGGACGTGCCGGACTGTGCCGCCACCTTCCGCACCACCATTCAGGACATGAAGACCCTGATGGATCAGGGCGTATCCACGCTGGTGCTCACCACGGAGAAGGGCTCCACCACCCTGAACCTTTCCCTGCTGTGCGAGGGCCAGACCGACACCCAGCGGGTGGTGCTCCGGCAGCTGGGCGACAGCGCTTTCCTGACGGTCGGCCTGCGCTGCCGCCGCGACCTCATCGTGGGCCGCTGAGTGGGGTGTGTTCCCCTTTCCTGAAGCTTAACAGAGAAACAGCAGGAGCGCCCCACCGGGTCATACCGGCGGGGCGCTCCTGCTGTGTTTGGGATATATCAGAGAATGTCAAATTTTACTGCGCATTCTGCTTGAGGTCCTGTGCCTTCTTCCAAGCACGCAGCACGCTGATCTTGGTAACCATGTTGTCCGGATAGAACTTCACCTGTTCAGGGGGCAGCTCTGCATCCTGATCGTTCAGGTCAGGCAGGAGGTCGTGCTCCATGGCCCAGCGGGCAGCATGCTGCAGATCCATATCCTGTTCTTCCTGGCCAACATCGGGGTAGAGGATCTCAGATTCCGGCATAGGCTTGCCTGCATCCTCCCACAGCATCATTGCAAGAGCACTGCGGTTGCTGGGGAAGTAAGGCAGACCCCACATCTTGCCTACAAAATCGGTGCCCAGCGTGTAGCCGACCAGTGCGCCGCCAGCCACAACAGCCGTACCGACAATGATGGGGCCAACAACATCAGAACCATCCTCAATGTCAGCGCTGCGGTACTGTGCAGCCACATCCACATCACCATTCATGGTAAAGGTAATGGCCTCAGCCTTGTAATCCTGATCCAGCGGCAGGTCAAAATTGCCGGTAGACCAGAGATCAAACACCATACCCTCGGGAACCTTCGTCTGGTCCAGCGTCACGGTGACTTCTGCACCATCCGGCACAAGGCAGGTCTGCTTGCCGCTGGCCTCATCGGTGCTGGTTTCCAGTGTATCGGTCACATCAATGTCGCCGTTTTTCACAGCAAAGGTGCCGCCGGTCACGGTCAGGGTATGATTGACGACAGGCTCATCCTTCTTCCACTGTGCCGTAAACACTTCATCACCCGTCAGGACAAGCTCACTCCCGGCGTTATAGAGCTTACCCTTAAGACTCAGCCATCCAGCAAACTGGTAGCCTTCTCGTGTTGGAGCTGCTTCAAGCTTCACGCTCTCCTTTTCACGGGAAAAAACATCGCTGTAATTGGCAGTTGCGTCGCCATCGCCTCCATTCAGGTTGTACTGGAGGCGGTACACACTGGCAGTTTCCTGATGTTTTTCCAACAACCTGCCGCAGTAATCGCAGGTCTTCGTTACATCCCGCCACTCATTTCGCTCGTCGATCTTTGTCCACTCCGAATGGCTGGTGGTAAAGGCTTTGTCATGCTCACCATCGGTATAGGAGTGCGTCTGCATCTCGCCGTTTGTCCAGACCAGCTCACCGTTCAGATGTACATCTGTTTTACCCTTGTTGTTAGTAGCTGCTTTACCGCCATAGCCAAACATCTGCGAACAGGTCGTTTTATCCCGGGCTGCAGTAATGGTCTTCGGATCATTGATATTGATGATGTACTTATAGCTGCCCATGTTGCTGTCGTTGATGTTCAGCGCAGTTTTATTGTTACTGAACATTGATACATAGGACTGGAAGTTGGAATTCACGGTGCAGTTGTTAAAGTTAACCGTGATGTTATGGTCTCCTGCACCGGCATCCGTGTAAACATTGATCACTTTTCCGTTCGCATTGAAGGTGCAGTTATTAAATGTCATGATCGGGGAGCAATACGTCCAGAGTGCATAATTAGAGCTTGGTGCATTGAAGGTCGTATCGTTAAACTCTGCACTGGTATAGCCCCAATAGTCTGTCTTTCCGTTGATGACGCAGTTTTCCACCACTGTATTGTCAATACGGATGAAGCCCAGATAATCTACCGTGCCGGAGCGAAGCGTCATATTTTTGAAGGTAACTGTTTTGGCACCATCAAAGCTGTAATCGCCGTTATACTCTGTGCCCAAAAGATTCGGGTCCGGCACCTCAGCACCGATATACCAGGTCGTTTTATCAGACCCCTGCCCCACAAAGGTCAGGTCTTTTCCCTTGGGCTTTTGATTGTCTCTGATTTTTTTGTACAGTGTATAACTGCCCTCGCCAAGCTCGATGGTATCACCGCTCTGTGCCTCATCCACAGCCTTTACCAAAGACGTATATGTCGTACCCGTTCTTTTGTTCCGTACTTCTCCGGTGCCGAGTGCGTCCTCCGCAAAAGCCAGCATGGGAAGCATCTGAAGCATCATTGCCACTGCCAGCAGGGCCGCCAAAAACCGGTTCTGACTTTTCTGTTTCAACTTTCTTCATTCCTTTCATCGCTATTTGCATTTTTGCAACGGATTCCCCGCAAGGAACCCTCCAGATTCCTACCGCACTGTCACCTCCCCTGTAGGTTCCATTTTCCGCATTGCAGGTCTCAGCCAGGTTGCTGAGTGCTTTGTTCTCAAAGGAATTTCTTGTCATTTCATTATACCCCCCCCCCCCTAAATTAAAATCAAGTACTTTGAAAACTTTTGTCAATATTCACAAATCAGGTATCCTCTTTCGGTCATTTCCACGAAACTGCCTTTGACAAAGAAAAAAGCGGCCTGCCAGTGACTGACAAGCCGCAAAAATATTGCCCTATTCCAAATGAAAAGCTGCTGACAGCATCTGGCCCAGCTTTTTTGCCGCAAAAAGCAGAAGCCCCCCGCCGGTTCTCCCGGCAGGGGGCTTCTGCTGTGGCAGTTTATGGGTAAACAGAGAGTGGATATCAATTGAGAATGGGATTCAGGATCTCGACCAGTGCATGATACTGGGTGGCGTAAGCTTCTGCGCCGTCCTTGGGGCGGCCCGGCTCGGCCATCTCGGACTTCATCTTCTCGACGATCGGGTTATTCTCAAATTGGAGCTTCTGGCTCTCACCGCCTTTTGCTCCTGGTGCAAAGAAATCAAACATCGCCAGATGGGGCTCCAGTGTCAGGAAGCCGTGGTAGCCCTCCTCGCAGAAAGCCCGGCGAAGCAGCTCAGGGATCTTGCCAAGGCCGGTGCCCGCGGGCACATTCAGCAGGCAGCCGGGCAGAGCATCCTTGATGTGGATATAAGCGATCTGGTCATGGAGCAATTCCCAGCACTCCGCGGTGTCCTGCTCACACTGAACAAAGTTGGCAAAATCGAACGCCGCCTTGAAGTGGGGGCAGGCCAGCCGGTCGAACAGCAATTTGCAGCGGGCACCGGTGTCTCCGTAGATGCCCTTCTCGTTTTCATGGAGCAGGACAATGTCATGCTTCTCCGCGATCCGGATAAACTGACGCAGCTTATCCAGCACCACATCGGTATAGCTGTCTGCATCGGCATCCTTGGGGATGAGGAAGCTGAACATCCGGATGAAGGAGCAGTCCAGCAGCTTGGCCGTATCGCAGAGTGTCTCCAGCTGCTCCAGCTGCTTGGCAAAGCCCTCTTCATCGTCCACTTCCACCTTGCCGATGGCCGTACCCAGGCTGGAAACGCCCACGCCTGCGGCCTGCAGCTTCGGCAGAAGAACGGTGCGCACTTCCTCGGGAGTGTAATCGGCAATGCCCTTGTGCTCTGCACTGCGGATGCAGATATACTTCATCCCCAGATCCGTCACAGTTTTGAGCTGCTGGTCAAAGTCCTGGCTGATCTCATCCGCAAAACCGGAAATTTTTTCGTAAACGCTCATAAGACACACCTCATTCAACGATCTTTGTTTTCCGAACTTAACAGCACTGTTTCTGGCTTGTAGTATACCACTTCCCCGGAAGCTGTGTAATAATAAATCGAAGGAAAATATCAAAATTCAAAGAACGTTCACAAATTCAACGTAACCGCCAAACAAGGAGGCAAGTTCTTGTGCAATTCAACGAAAAAGAAAAAGTTCTCCAACTTTTTTCGGAGAGTGGGCGAGAAAACGCGGAGGGCAGGAAGGGCTGACACCCCGCCAGTACCGCCTGCAGCAGCGACAGCTGGGGAAATAACAGCAGAAGCCCCCCGCCGGTTCTCCCGGCGGAGGGCTTCTCTGTATGCGAATGGGGAGTTACTTCTTTGCCAGGTACTTACGGATATCGATGGCCACAGCCACGATGATGACAAGGCCCTGGACGATATAGGTGTAAGAGGAGTTGACGTTCATAAACTGCAGAGCGACCTTCATCAGCTCAAAGACCAGAACGCCGACCAGAATGCCGGGCACGGTGCCGACACCGCCGGTGGTGGAAACGCCGCCGATGGTAGAAGCCGCAATGGCATCCAGCTCATAGCCCATTGCAGTGTTGACAGATGCGCCGCCGGACTTTGCAGCCAGCAGGCAGCCTGCCAGACCGAACATGCAGGAGGCCAGAATGTAGATGCGGATCTTGGTGGCGTTGACGTTGACACCGGCCACCTCAGCAGCAGCTTCGTTGCCGCCGATGGCGTACATGTACTTGCCGTGACGGGTCTTGTTGTACAGGAACCAGAAGCACACAGCCACGACCAGGGCGATCCAGATCAGCACGGGGACCTTCAGGATGGTGTTGGAGGCCAGAGAGGTAAAGTTCTTGTTCAGGGAGCCGATGGGGGTACCGCCGGTGTAGACCAGGCAGATACCGTAGACGACCTGCTGCATACCCAGGGTAGCGATAAAGGGCTGGACCTTCAGGTAAGAAACGACCAGACCGTTGCACAGACCCACGATGGCGCAGATGGCAATGACCAGAATGAACACCACCGGGGTGGACAGGGTAGGCATGTTTGCATAGAATTTACCGGCAGCACCTTCGGTCTGTGCAAAGATGCAGGCCAGACATGCTGCAAAACCAGCCAGACGGCCTGCGGACAGGTCGTTGCCGGTGGTGATCAGGCAGCCGGAAATGCCCAGCGCGATGATGTAGCGGATGGACACGTTCTTGAACAGGTTGATCATGTTGGTGCCGGAGAAGAAGTTGGGGTGAATGATGCCAACGATCAGGGTGACGGCCAGCATCATCATGATAATGGCATTGTTGCTGAGCCACTTGCCCACAGCCTTGCCATTCAATTTTTTGGTAGCTTCCACGATAGACAGCCTCCTTAATTACTGATTTGCCGCAGCTGCGTCAGGTGCGGTCTCGAACTGGGTAGCCAGCGCCATGATGTTCTCCTGGGTGGCATCCTTACCGTTGATAAAGCCGGTGATACGGCCATCGCACATGACCATGACACGGTTGGACATACCAATGATCTCGCTCATTTCAGAGGAGATCATGATAATGCTCTTGCCCTGCTTGGCCAGATCGGCGATGATGCAGTAGATTTCGTACTTTGCACCGACGTCGATGCCGCGGGTAGGCTCGTCCAGAATGAGCACATCGGGGTTATTGGCCAGCCAGCGGGCGATCAGCACCTTCTGCTGGTTGCCGCCGGAAAGGCTCTTGATCTGGGTCTTGGGGCTGGGCACCTTGATGGCCATCTTTTCCTTGTTGGTAGCCACCAGATCCAGGATCTTCTTGTTGTCCAGCATGATGGGGCCCTTGCGCAGGGCATCCAGCGATGCAATGGAGATGTTATCCGCAACACTCAGCACACCCATGATGCCGGTGGCACGGCGGTCCTCGGTCAGCAGAGCCACGCTCTTCTGGATGGCATCGCGGGGCTGCTTGATGTTCACCTCTTCGCCCTTGATCCACACCTTACCGGAGGTATGGGCACGCAGGCCGAAGATGCCTTCCATCAGCTCGGTACGCTGAGCGCCCACCAGACCGGCAACGCCCAGGATCTCGCCCTTTTTCAGCTCAAAGCTGCAGTGACGGAAGGAACGGGGATGGATGGAGGTAAAGTCCTCCACCTTCATCATGACCTCGTCCGAGGGCACGTTCTCCAGCGGGGGGAACAGGTTAGACAGCTCACGGCCGACCATCTTTGCAATGATCTCTTCCTTGGTCATGTTGGCAACGTCCCACTTGCCAATGTACTGGCCATCGCGCATGATGGTAACTTCGTCTGCGATGACCTTGATCTCGTCCATCTTGTGGCTGATGTAGACCAGAGCAACGCCCTGCTCCTTCAGCTCCCGCATGATGCGGAACAGGCTCTCGACCTCGTTTGCGGTCAGAGAGGAGGTGGGCTCGTCTAGGATCAGCACCTTGCAGTTGGCGGAAACAGCTTTAGCAATTTCCACCATCTGCATCTGGGCGATGCTCAGGGAACCCAGCTTTGCATGGGGATCGATGTCCAGCTTCAGTTTCTTCAGCAGTTCATCGGTATCCTTGTACATTTTGGCATGATCCACAACGGTGACGATGCCGTATTTCTTGGTGGGGTAGCGCCCCAGCCAGATATTCTCAGCCACGGTACGAGCCGGAATGGGCTGCAGCTCCTGATGCACCATGGCGATGCCGCGGTCCAGTGCATCCAGCGGGGTGGGGATGTTTACCTTCTGCCCCTCGTATTCGATCTCGCCCTCGTCCATCTTGTAAATGCCGAACATGCATTTCATCAGAGTGGACTTACCGGCGCCATTTTCACCCATCAGAGCCATGACTTTGCCGGGACGGAGCTCCAGCTGAGCATGATCTAGGGCTTTGACACCGGGGAAGGTCTTGACCACGCCTTTCATTACCAGACGGTATTCTGACATTCCGCAGAGCCTCCTTATCTAGCAATTTGCAGGCCGCGCGGTGCGTCCTTTCTAAAAGAAGGCGCGTGCGCCCGAGAGAAATCTCGCACGCACGCGCTTTTAAGCTTTTACCAAGCCATAGGACTCACTGCGTACCTTGCAAACGTGAGTTTTGTGCTACAGGAATTAGAGGTACTGTGCTGCGTTCTCGGTAGTGACCTTGACGTAGTCGACCCAGTAGTACTCCTCAACGTCCTTGCCCTCAACAAACAGCTGAGTAGCCTCGGCAGCCTTGGTAGCCTGGCCCACGTCGTCGTTCAGAACGGTACCGGTCATCTTGCCGTCAACAACGTTCTGGACAGCCTCTTTCAGTGCGTCAACACCGACCAGGTAGATGTCCTTGCCAACGGTACGGCCAGCCTGCTCGATGGACTGCAGAGCGCCCAGAGCCATTGCGTCGTTGTTGCAGAACACAACTTCGATCTTCTCGCCGTACTGTGCCAGAGCGTTTGCAACGTCCTGCTGTGCGGTGGTCTGATCCCAGTTGTCCAGGTACTCGTACAGGCACTCCACTTCCTTGTTGGCATCGGTCAGAGCCTTGATGGAGTACTCGGTGCGGTACTGAGCATCGATGTTCTCGGGGTCGCCCTTGCACATGATGTAGGTGATCTTGCCGTCGCCGTTGATATCGCCCTGAGTCTCGGTCTCGAGGATCAGCTCGCCCTGATAAGTACCGGACTGACGTGCGTCAGCGCCAACGTAGCAGCACTTGTCTGCGTAGGAGTCCAGAACGCTCTTGTCGGGCTCACGGTTGATGAAGACGATAGGAGTCTCAGAGGGCTTGACGGTATCAACGATGGTCTGTGCGGAAGTGGTCTGCACGGGGTTGATGACCAGCACGTCCACGCCCTGCTGCAGGAAGGTGTTGATCTGCTCGGTCTGGGTGTTCTGGTCGTTCTTGCCGTCCATGATGGTGACGGAGTAGCCCATGTCCTTCAGGTACTCTTCCAGATCGGTGCGGTACAGGGTCATGAAGTTATCAGCAAACTGATAGATGCACACGCCGATGTTTGCGGAACCGTTGGTTGCAGCAGCGCTGGAAGCAGCAGCAGAAGATGCAGCAACAGAAGAAGCAGCAGTAGAGGTGCTGGAAGAGCCGCCGCAGGCGGTCATAGCAGCAGTTGCACCAACAACAGCAGATGCCTTCAGGAAGTCACGACGCGAAATCATTTTCATAATAATGTTCTCCTTCAATTCGTATCTCAGCATTTTCACAGGAGCAATCTTGCATGCACCTGTAATTCCTGTTCGTATTATACCCTTGCAGCACCCCACTGTTCAAGAGAACAAGTTCACAAGATTGAAGGAGTTCTTTTGTGCTATTTCAACAAATGCTTTTTGGGCTCGCCAATTTCTTTTCTCGAAACATCACAATTTTTCATACATTTGCAACCTCCCTACAAAAGCAAAAAAATTATGTCATTTTTCTCTCAAAAAGATTACAAAATGTTGCATCGTCCGGTTTTTGCAGCTTTTTTATTTCTTGTATATCTTGAAAAATATTTTCAGGAATAGTTCATCCCTGTTCTTCCGCATTTTTTCGCTTCATTTCTGAAATTTTCTGAAAATCGCCTGTCATTCCCGGTTCCTGCCGCCCGCCTTTTGCAAAGAAAATGCCCGGAAGCTTTCCTGAGCCTCCGGGCATCCCGATCCGAGTATCTTTTACAGATGCAGCAGCATCTTTGCAATGTTGAAGTAGATCAGCAGCGTGGTGGTATCCACAATGGTGGTGATCAGGGGTGAAGCCATCACGGCCGGATCCACATGCAGCTTTTCTGCCGCCACCGGCAGAATGCCGCCGATGATCTGCGAGAGCAGGATGGTGCAGATCAAAGTCAGGCACACCACCAGCGCCACCGGAGCCGCGATGCGGTCAAACACCAGCAGCTTTACAAAGTTGCATACGGCCAGCGTGCCGCCGCACAGCAAGGCCACGCGGCTCTCGCGCCACAGGATGCGGGGCAGATCGTGGGGCTGGATATCGCCCACCGCCATGCCGCGGATGATGGTGGAGGTGCTCTGGCTGCCCGCGTTGCCGCCTGCGTCGGTCAGCATGGGGATGTATGCAGTCAGCACGGTCACAGCGGCCAGTGCATCCTCGTATCCGCGAATGACCAGACTGGAGAAGGTGGCACTGATCATCAGGAACAGCAGCCACGGCGCACGGCTCTTATACAGATCCCACATGCTCTGCTTGAAGTAGGGCTTGTCGGAGGGGCCGATTGCGTTCATCTTTGCAATATCTTCGCTGGCCTCGTCCTGCAGGATGCTGATAGCATCGTCAATGGTCACGATGCCCACCAACCGGTTCTCGGCGTCCACCACCGGAATAGCCAGAAAGCCGTATTTCTCGAACAGGTTGGAAACATCCTCCTGATCGGTGGTGGTGCTCACGCTGACCACATTGGAATCCATCAGGTCCTTGATAGGCTCTTCTGTGTTCTTTGCCAGCACCAGCGCCCGCAGGGACACCACGCCGATCAGCCTGCGGCTGTCATCGGTCACATAGCAGTTGTTGATGGTCTCCTTGTCAAAGCCATTCCTGCGGATGGCCTCCATGGCCTGTGCCACGGTCATGTCCGGCCGCAGCTCCATCAGCTCGGTGGTCATCACGCCGCCGGCCGAGTCCTCCGGGTACTTGAGCAGCTCGTTGATCATGCGGCGGGTGGTGGGGTCGGCCTGACCCAGAATGCGCTTGACCACGTTGGCAGGCATTTCCTCCACAAGGTCGGTGGCATCGTCCACGAACAGTTCGTCCACAACAGCCTTCAGCTCGGTATCGGTCAGGCCGTCGATCAGCTTCTGCTGGGTCTCAGGGGTCAGTTCGGTGAACACATCTGCGGCCAGATCCTTCGGGCACAGACGGAACAGCACCGGGAGCTTTTCTGCAGGCAGATCCTCAAATACCGCCGCAAGGTCGGGCGCGGGCAGAGTTTCCATCACATCCCGCAGGCTCTGGTATTTCTTGGCATCGTCCAGATTTGCCAGCATGGTCTTGAGGGTATCGATCGAGATTTCAGACATAAAAAAGCTGCCTCCTTTTCAGTGGCAGCTCTCGTTTCTTCTTTTCAGGGAACACAAACACGCACCGTGTGCATTCACACACAGCAGGGTCTGCGCAAAGCAGAAACGGCGGCTGCCATCATATAAAATAATCGGGGAGAAAGACTGCTGCTACTGCCAGCAGGTTCCATGACAACCACCTCGTTCTCCTGTTGTAAAAAGACACTTTTTGCCTTTTCCGCCCATTACTTTACCACTGCTTTTTTGCCGCGTCAACCCTGCTTTTTAAATTTTTCCGTTTCTTTACAAAAAGTAAAAATGCCCGATGACATTTTTCGTATCATCAGGCACTTTTTAAAATTCATTTACAATGTTTCCACCGTATCAAACAATTCTTTTGCGGCTTCCACAGCATCCTTGCTGCCAAACACCACCCGCACGCCGTTTGCCATGGCGGCACCCAGCTCTGCGGCCTGCTCCTTCAGCAGTGCGGCATCCACCGCACACAGGGCCTTGCGGTCTGCCGCCATCATTTCATCCGTGATGCCGCAGAAATACCGGCGGTCCGTCTCGCGGGCCTCAGCACGCGGCTTGCGGGGGGTGTCCAGCTTGGCCACAGTACCCACAATAAAATCGTTCAGGTCTTTTTCGGTGTACTCCCGTGCTGCCAGCTCTGCCGGGCCTTTTGCAAAGGCGTCGTAGCTTTCCTTTACATGGGGGTCGCGGTAGGTGTACAGGTATTCCACGCCGTCCGAGGAGAGCATTCCGGTGCCGTAAGCGCCGCCCACCTCGCGGATGTTGTGCCACAGGTATTCGTAGCTCATCACGCGGGCCAGCGCCTTGCGGTCGCTGCGGCGCTCCATGGGCCATGCCTGTACATCGTAGTTCACACCGCCGTCAATGATAAACGCTTCGTTCACCGGCGGTGTCAGCGGCTCCACATAGGGCTTTGCCGCAGCGCGGCCCTCGGCAGCAAAGCGGCTGTCCGGCAGCAGAGTGCGCAGCTTTGCAAGGGCATCCTCGCTGCCGTACAGGCTGACCGTCAGCTCCGCGTGCTGCAGCACCTCTGTGCGCAGGGCATCCAGCTTTTCGCCCAGTGCTGCCCAATTGCCGCGCTCCTGCACGCCGCACAGGAACTTGTAATAGCTCACGCCGCTGCAGCGTTCACTCACCGCACCGTCCACCGTGTAGTGGGCACTGGCGCGGGTGGCTGCGTATACGTTGCCCTGCTGGATGAACTGCTGTTCCATGTTCAACTTCTGCTGGCTCAGCACCCGTGCAAAAGCAGCTTCTGCCGCCGGGCCGGTAAGGATGGTATCATACAGCCATTCGCCGCCCAGCTCCACAGCCTTTTCCAGACTGCGTTCCAGCAGGCTCAGGCACAGGCTCAGCTTGGCGTGGCAGGGTGCACCCTCCTGCCGCCCGGTCCAGATGTCCAGCTGGGTGCGGCTGTCGCCCAGCCATGTACTGCGCAGAGTGTTCAGTTGCTGAGCGGTGTGTTCGGTGCTGTCCAGCTCGTCCAGCACATCGGTCAGCAGGTCCAGATACGGCATGTCCTCAGGCTTCACATTACCGAGGTCATAGTAGAAGTTCAGGTATAGGCTGCCTGCCGAAGGGTGATGCACCAGCTGCGCACCGGCCAGAAGTTCCCGCTCGCCTGGGGCTGTCCTTGCTCCGTCGCCAAGGTCGGCAACGGTCAGCGGGTGCTCCAGCACAAGCTTGCCGTCGGTGCGGATGGGTTCGTCCTCCTCTTTTTTAGGCAGGGTGGGCACCTGCACCACCTGCACCGGAGCCGGTGCAAACAGCTCACGCAGCAGCTCATTGAACCAGCCATCGGCCATCTTTTCCCGCAGGGAAGCAAACAGCCTGTCCGTGTGCAGCAGCAGGGCAGGGTCGCCGGTGTGCAGCCAACCGGTGGAAGCGTTGATGGCATCCAGCACGCCGTCTGGCAGGGTGCCCGGGCGCTCCAGCGATGCAAACTCTGCTGCGTTCAGCGAAGCCAACAGCAGTTCCTGCGGGATGCCCTCGGCCAGAATGCCGTCCACCGCCTTGCGCACAGCGGCAGCGAACTTGCGGGCGCTCTCCTCGGTGGCACCGCGCAGCACCAGTTCCAGCACCGGCTGCAGGGTGCTGTCGTCAAAGCCAATGTCAATATCTGCGCCCAGCTTTTCGGCCAGCAGCGCCGCCTTCAGCGGGGAGTTATTGGTGCCAAGCAGGGCATCCAGCAGGATCTCCACGCCCAGCTGCCGCTCCCGGTCTGCAAAGGCACCGGTGTACCATGCCAGAGCACACTGCACCTCGTCCGACTCCGGGTTTTCGGTATAGTAGGGCAGTTCCACGCAGGCACCCGCCTGCTCGTGCTGCACGGTCAGCTGCGGACGGCTGGTGCCCTTGGGCATTTTGGAGAGATAATCCCTGTCCAGCAGTTCCAGCTTTTCAGCCATATCCATTTTGCCATAGAGGGTAATGCAGCAGTTGTCGGCGCTGTAGTGGCGGTGATATACCCGCTTATACTTTTCATAGGTCAGCGCCGGGATGCTGGCCGGGTCGCCGCCGGAAACAAAGCCGTAGGCCGTATCCGGGAACATGGCCCGTTCCAGTGCATTTTCCAACTGAGCATCCGGTGCAGCCAGAGCGCCCTGCATCTCGTTGTACACCACTCCGCTCACGGTGCCGTCGGCACTGCGGTGCCAGCCCTCCTGCTCAAACACGCTCCTGTCCACCATGGCCAGCGGGCAGAACACCGCGTTCAGGTAGACATCCATCAGGTTTTTGAAGTCGGTCTCATTGGGCGTAGCGAACGGGTAGACCGTCTTATCCGGGAAGGTCATCGCATTCAGGAAAGATGCCATACTGCTTTTGAGCAGCTGCAAGAACGGCGAGGTCACCGGGTATTTTTCGCTGCCTGCCAGCACCGAGTGCTCCAGAATGTGGAACACGCCGGTGTCATCGGACGGGAAGGTGCCAAAGCCGATGCCAAACGCCTTGTTGGTATCCTCATTTTCCACCAGCAGCACCGTGGCACCGCTCACATCGTGGGTAAGCACGGTCAGGGTTCCGTGCTGTTCAGGGCAGTCCTCGGTACGCACGAGGGTATAACCGGGAAATCGTTCCATTTCGTTTTCTCCTTTGTGGTTTTGAAATCGTTTGACACTATTGTATCATTCGCCGCTCAAAAAGACAATTACCGGTTTGTTAATAATAACCAGAAGAACGGTTTTTGATGATTTGCTTCCCGTTCAGAGCGTTTTCGCGTAGATTGAGTTTAATGCCTTTTGTAAAAAGCATTACCGCTAGGTATGTTCTCTTTTGATTGCAAAAGAGAACCAGAAAACAACCAGCGATTTCAACGCGCTGGATCCATGAAAAAGGGGCTGCTCGCCCCTTTTAGACCCCAAAGCAGTTAGGCTCCATACAAAAAATCCAAGTCGCTGCGCTAAAGGATTTTTTGTGTTCCGCCGATTTCGAGTCGCTTACGCGACGAGCTGTACGGGTAAGTTTGTGCTTTATCTACTGCGCGGCTGACAGCGGCAATATGCCGTTTGCCATTGCGCCCTTCCCGTGAAAAAGGAAACAAGCCGGCCCCGCAGGGCTGGCTTGTTTGCAAAATTATAAAATAATATTTCCTCTGATATTGCCTATTGCCAAAGCGAAAGCATCGGCAATTTTAAATCGTATTTTTTACACCTGTTTTGCGCCCTCAGTCCGGCAGGACACCCGGAATAGCACAAAGCCCACTGCAAACAGCAGCGCCAGCATCCCAATGCCAACATTGGCACTGCCGGTCAGCTGGCTGCCCACGCTCACGATCATGGTGCCAAGGAAGGACGCGCCCTTGCCGCAGATGTCGAACAGGCCAAAGTATTCGCCGGATTTTTCAGCCGGGATGATCTTGGCAAAGTGGCTGCGGCTCAGTGCCTGCACGCCGCCCTGGAACATGCCCACCAGCACGGCCAGTACCCAGAACTGCCACTGGCTGGTCAGGAAGAAGGCGAACACCGCAATGCCGGTGTAGGCCGCGATGCAGACCGGGATAAGCTGGCTGGACGGGTATTTTGCACTCAGCCGTCCAAAGATCAGCGCCGAAGGGAAGGCCACGATCTGCGTTACCAGCAGGGCCAGCAAAAGGCCGGTGGTCTCCAGCCCCAGTGCCGTGCCGTAGGCGGTGGCCATATCGATGATGGTATACACGCCGTCGATGTAGCAGAAGAAGGCCAGCAGGAACCAGAACACCTGCTTATCCTCGCGCAGATGCTTGAGGGTGTGGCCGATGCGCACAAAGCTCTGCCGGATGGCGTGCTGCTCTACCTCCACATAGTTGATCTGCTTATAGTTCCGCAGCAGCGGCAAGGTGGTGCCCAGCCACCACACAGCGGTGATGAGCAGCGCCACGGAAAGGGCGGTCATCTGGCTCAGACCGATAGCCCCGCTGCCCAGCACCAGTGCCAGACACACCACAAAGGGCACGCAGCTGCCAATGTAGCCCCATGCATAGCCCTGCGAAGACACAACATCCATGCGTTCCGGGGTGGTCACATCGCCCAGCATGGAATCGTAGAACACCAGACTGCCCGAAAAGCCGATCTTTGCAAGGATGAAGATGATCAGGAACGGAAGCCATGTAGTGGCAAGGCCCATGGCACAGCAGCCTGCCACGCCCACGAACAGGCAGAGCATGAAGATGGGCTTTTTAAAGCCTCTGGTATCGGCCAGCGTGCCCAAAATCGGCCCCAGCACTGCCGTGATCACCGTGACCACCGAGCTTGCATAGCCCCAGTAGGCCAGATAGTTCACCGAACTCAATCCCCCGGCCTCGGCCAGCGCATTAAAGAAAATGGGCACCAGTGTGGCGATCATCAGCACAAAGGCCGAGTTGCCCACATCGTACAGGATCCATGACCGCTCCAGCGGGGTCACCTTGAATTTTTCGCTTTGCATTTTTACTCTCTCCCTGCACCGCCGGGCGGTGCCCCCTCATTTTTTGTGCCCGCTCAAAACTCCCCGAAGGTGTGGTCAAAGGCCTTGCTCAGGGGCTGGTCCGTGTCCAGCTTTGCCACAAATTCCAGGATCAGCGTTTCTGCCAGCGGAAGCGCCTGCGCATACAGTTCTTCCAGCCGCTTGCCGCTCTCCACGCACTTCGGGTTCGGCTGCGGATCTGCCACAAGGCCGTGCAGCATGTCGTATTTGCCCACCACCTTCATGCCTGTCAGCACCACCCAGCGCTTGACAGGATTGGATGCCTGCAGCAGCCTGTGCACTGAGATCATGCCCTTGAGCGAGTCCAGCGCCACCTGCTCCGAGATGCCCTCGTAGAACGGCGCAATGATCCCCGCGTTCTTCTCCGACGGGTGGATATGGCTGGCCGTAAAAAACTTCAGCGGGTCGTATCCGTCCCGGCGCAGCAGCATGTTGTCGAACTCGGTCTCGATCTCGCAGTGGGTCACGCCGCTTTCCCGGGTGAACTGCTCCACATACGGGTGGCAGGTGCTGTCCAGCGCAAAGTGGCATACAAAGCCCAGCGCATATGCCAGCGCAGCATCCCGGTCTGCCTCGCAGTGCACCACCCTGCGCGCCCGGTCAAAAAAGACCCGCCCCGGCTCCTCGTGCATGGCGTTGCCCAATGCACCCACCGGGTTGGACTTGGCAGCATGGTAATAAAACAGCAGGTCCGGCCCATGCAGGCCGATATCGTAAAGCTCACGGTTCTGTTCCAGCTGAGCACGCAGTTCATCCGGCAGATGTTCCAGCACATTGGCACCGAAGCGGCGGTGCGCATAAGTTGACGGCATGGCAGATTCCTCTCTTTCTCTCCGACAGGGTGCACAAAACGTCCCCCGGTTTTTGCGTTCTGTTTCAGTATAGCAGAAAGTTTCCCGACCTTCTACCCTTTTACGTCTGATTTTGGTAAAAAATTTGAATTATTTTGTGTTTTCGGCCAGTGGGCAGGCCGCGCAGCAAAAAAGGCACAGCCATCTGCAGACAGCTGTGCCTTCTCCCTTAAAATTCAGACTTTTTCGTAGCCCTGCGGCATCTCGTTCTTCCGGTTGCGGTCCATCAGGGTGCGCAGCGCGTCGCTGGCGCTCATGCCCTCCTTCACGATGGCGTTCACCGTCTGCACAATGGGCATTTCCACATTGTACTTTGCTGCCAGCTCCATAGCGGCAGGCAGTGCATTGATGCCCTCCACGTTGCCGAAGTGGTAGTGTGTTTGGAATTCCTTCTCAATGTCCTTAAAAGTGATAACTGTGGTATCTCTGCACAACTCTTTGAGCAGGCGAATCTTGTCATAATCATTCTGAAAAGCATATCGGCTGTAGCTGGAATCGGTGTACTGGAAAATATGCCCTTTGTATTCCGCCTTCGGGCATTCGTGAAAGTCGATTGCTCGGTTGGGGTAAACCTTTTGATACAGTTCCCAGCAAACCGTTGCCGAAAGCATCACCATCTTGCAGTCCGGCAGCGGTTCTTCGATCAGAAAGGTCACCCGTTCTCTGTCCGCATGGATGTACTTTGCACGCAGCAGACCGTATAGATTCACTCCAAAATGGCGTATCTTCCGCAGCTGTTTGGCATCCAGTTCCACCGCAAACTCGTCCATCTGATGATAACCCCGTTTCAGGCAGATTCCGTTCAGGCGGCTTTTTACCGAGTCCGGAAGATACCGACTGCCAGTCATCTTTTTTAGGGTCTGCATCGAAACAGACTCCGTGCGGAAAATCGTCCGGAAAATGTCCTCATCCAAGATCACATCATGGGTCTGGAACACTTCCTTCGGCAAATGCAGCAGCTTGGCATGGGTGGTGATGATATGCCCCTGAAATCTGGCAGTGCTTTTGCAGTCCTTCAAAAACCGGGAGATTTTCGCATAATCCGGGTTATCTTTCCCCATGTGCTGTAGCGTTTCCGCCAGAAACCGCAGTGCATATGCACCTGCTCCGATGTCGTAAAAATCCTGCATCTCCTCGGTCACTTCCTCTGAGATGCCGTATGTGGCAATATCCGGCGTAGCACAGATCGCTTCGATTCCATGCAAATTCGCATCATAGCATATCTGCCGTTTCAGTTCATGAGTCGGCACAGCGATCACAACAGGACGCACGCTGTCTTTCATGTAGTTGAGATAGGTGCTGGTCTTGCCCAAAGCGGTCTGCCCCTTGATGAGGTAAAGCTTGTTTTCCGCAGATGCCATTGCCGTTTGAAAGGCGTTTTGCAGGTCCTGGTGAGCCGTTTCCAAATCCACATAGCGTTCCTTTTTCAAAATGCACACTTCTCTCCGGGTCGGTTTCGCCGTGGAAAGCATATTTTCGGAATGGCTGCACCGGTCACAATAATCGCAGTTTTCGCAAGGCGGCACAGGCAGATTGTCCTTGATGATTGCTGTCAGAATTTCCTTCCAGTTGATATTCTGGTAGTGCTGTTCGGCATTCTTTTCCGAATGCATGATCTCCAGAAACTTTTGCTTTCCATTTTCTGCACCGCACATGCCTCTTGCCAGAAAATAGATGTCCTGGGTGTTTTCGATTCTGCCTTCGGTGAAATCCCAGTAGAGCGGACATCGGTCATAGAGATTTTCCCAACTGAAATTGCGGTAGACTGCTCTTCGCTGCTTGTTCCGGACACCCTGTCTGGCTTGGGTCTTGCCATGGAGCTTCCATTTCGCCATGACCATTTTTGTCTCGTATCCATAGGTGCAGGCATCCAGAGGCGTGACGGAATAGGTGTTGTCTTTCAGCAGGTAGAGGATGGGGAGCGTATCTTCAACCTCTGTCTTTTCCTTTGCAAATTCTCTTCGCAGCACTTCCTTGTAGTGCTTGGCATCGGTCAAGCCTCTTACATAGCTCAAAAAGGCGAACAGGACATCGTAAATGCTGATCTGAAAGCGTGGCTCAAATTGGGTGGGATAGGCATAGGTTCGGTCTGCATACTGCGTTTGAAAAATCGCACAGAGCAGGTCGCCAAAAAACCGTGCTGTTCTTTTGTCGGCAAGCTCCTCCCGGAAAAAGAACAGCATATCGCCGTGTTGTTCCTGGTATAGGATCCCGTAGTGATAGGCGAGGTTCAGCATATGGTCTCCGTGAGGATTGGTTTGAAAATGTTTGAGTGCAATGACATATTTCACGTTATCTTCCCCCTTCGTGCATTATCTTTTACCAAATAGTTCTGTCTGTTTTATTTTGAAAACCGGCGGTGCTGAAAATTCCGTCCATGCGTGCCGTCGTCGCTATGCTCCGTCACGCACAGACCAAAACGCCAGAAAGAACGGGATTTTTGTACACTGCCCTTATATAAATAAGGAAGTTGTGCATTTTTCCCGTCTGGTTGTTCTTCTGTGGTGTTTGTCGACCGGGGAGACAAAAACACCGTGGAAGAAACGGTCAGCAGTGCCGGATAATTTTCAACTTTCAAGAAAACATATGGATAATAGCAGTATACATAATTTCTATAGGGTATGCTGTCAATGGTTTTTTGCGGATATTTCAAGGAAAATCCGCCACACGATCGGTTTTATTTCACACACAAACATACCACATATTTTTGCATCAACACACCACCGAAACCGAATGATCACTACCTGAAAAGACGATGTATGAAAAAGAAGAAACAAGCTGAATCTGAGAGAGGAGACTTCCATTAAGTGAGGGTTCGGATTCAGCAGAGGGGCAAAGGAACGCTGCAATTGCCTTTGCCCTTCCACTCCTCGTGTCAGCCCTCATATCCTCTGCGACACCCTGTACAACAGCGTACAGGGGATTTTTTTGCCCTGAACATACCACAGTGTGTAAACTGAAACATTGCAAAATCACTGTAATCCACTGAAAAAGTCAACGGATACAATTGTATATCATTATCGTGAATCTGTGCCAGGTACTGATGATACGATCATGTCGACCGCATAGAAAAACCGCCTTCGGGCGGAGCATAGGGACATAACAAACCAGCGAAAGGAGGGAAAAAGATGTTCCAGAACAAGCGATTTTTGACCAGAGGCGTACAAGCAGAAATACCGATGAAGTTACAGCTATTCCTATGGAACTGTATTGACCAGCTACCAAAAGAACGGGACTATTTCCAGGTATTCAAGCTTGATGTATCCAATGGAAAACAGCACATCCACCACTTTTCCGAACAGCCGGAGTACAGCAAGGAATATATGATTGACCTTGCCAATCCAGTCAATCAAAAGGTCTATGTCATTGACGACATCGACCACTCGACTATGCTCTTAGCAGAAGAATATTAAACCCAAACACAAAGCCCTACCGAAGAAAATCGGTAGGGCAATTTTCATTTTACGGAGGAATTTCAAATGAGCGAAGAAGTAAAAACCAAACAGAACGAACAGGAAGAAACCTTGTATTGTGAGTGCTGCGGATGCCTTATCGATGACGATGACTACACCGAGTGGAACGGTCAAATCATTTGTTCTGACTGCCTGGAGAATCACACCACCACCTGCGAATGCTGCGGCGAACGCATCTGGGACGAGGATGTCTATGGTGATAACGACATCACGCTGTGCAGCCATTGCTATCATCACAGCTACACCAGATGCAGCTGCTGTGATGCTCTTTTGCACGAGGACGATGCCTATTATCTGGACGGCGAGACATACTGCCGTGACTGCTACGAGGACGAACGTGAAGAAAGCAACCTGATTCACGAATACGGCTACAAGCCAAACCCCATTTTCTACGGTGAGGGCAATCGTTACTTTGGCATTGAACTGGAAATTGACGGAGCAGGAAGAGATGACGACTTTGCGGAAGAACTGCTGGACATTGCAAACGCCCACGCCGACCTGCTTTACATCAGGACAGACGGCTCGCTGGACGATGGCATGGAATTGGTTTCGCACCCCTGCACCATGGACTATCACATCAATGAATTCCCGTGGGAAGACGTTATGCACCGTGCCGTTCGTCAAGGCTACCGTTCGCATCAGACTTCAACCTGCGGTCTGCATCTCCATGTGAACCGCAATGCTTTTTCCGACAATCAGGAAGGACAGGACGAGGTGATCTCCAGAATCCTGTATTTTGTGGAACATCACTGGAATGAGTTGTTGAAGTTCAGCCGCCGTTCCGAATACACCATGAACCGCTGGGCGGCAAGATATGGTTATGAGCATACACCGAAAGCAATCATGGACAAAGCAAAAAAGGGTGGAAACGGTCGATATGCTGCAGTCAATCTCTGCAACTATCATACCGTGGAATTTCGCCTGTTTCGTGGCACTTTGAAGTACAACACGTTCATTGCGACCATTCAGCTGGTCAATCGAATCTGTGATGCTGCCATGTACAACACGGACGATTCTATTGCAAAGTTGTCATGGTCGGACTTTGTGGCAGACATTACAGAGCCAGAGTTGATTCAGTATCTGAAAGAACGTCAGCTGTACATCAATGACAGAGTAGAAGAAACGGAGGAATATTGATATGTGTGCATTATTTGGTTGGCTGGACTACAAAGGCATCGTGTCAGATAAGCTGTTGAAAAAGCTGACACAGGCTCTGGCAAATGCGGCAGAAGAACGAGGAACGGATGCGTCTGGTATTGCCTATGTGAAAGGTGGTAAGGTCTCTATCTACAAGAGACCGAAACCTGCCCACAAGATTCGCTTTAACGCACCCAACGGTACAAGGGCAGTCATGGGACACACCAGAATGACCACACAGGGCAACGAGAAGTTCAACTACAACAATCATCCCTTTTACGGTCATGCCGATGTCAACTTTGCCTTTGCCCATAATGGCGTACTGTATAACGACAAGAATTTGCGTGTGGAAAAGCACCTGCCGAAAACGCAGATCGAAACAGATTCATACGTTGCAGTACAACTGATTGAACAGCAGGGCAAGTTGGATTTTGGCTCGCTCAAGGGCATGGCAGAATCTGTGCAGGGCAGTTTTTGCTTTACCGCCTTGGACGAGGACAACAAGCTCTATCTGGTGAAAGGTTCAAACCCAATGTGCCTGCTCCACTTTGCAGAGCTTGGACTTTACGTTTATGCCTCGACGGAAAGCATTCTGAAAAAGGCATTGCAGAAAGCCGGTTTCCACAAGTATCTGTTTGAAGTGTTGAATGTAGAAGAAGGTACGATTCTGAAGATTGACCGCTATGGGTTTTTAAGCGGCTCTACCTTTGAGGTGCAGGAAAATTTCCGGTTCGGCAAGTGGGCTGATTGGTATGACGAGTTGGAGGAGGAGTATTACTCGCAGCAGGAGGAATTGCTGTTGGAGATGTGTAGTTGCTATGGTGTGACAGAGGATGACGTTCTCCTGCTGTTGGACTATGGCTATTCCACTGATGAGATCGAAGAGATGCTGTGTGACAGCAACTTGCTTTTGGAGACGATCAACGCCATTCAAAGTGAAGAGATTTTTGCACAGCAGTAATTACAAGAAGAACCGTTCCAAAAAGTGTACTTTCTGGGACGTTCCAAAAGTGCCAGGACTTTTTGAGACAATTGGAGGTGTTTTTATGGACAACAGAACATTCGGCTATGCCCGTGTTTCCAGCAGGGATCAGCACGAGGACAGGCAGATCGAGGCTCTCACAAATTATGGCGTCAGCAGGGACAATATCATTGTGGACAAATGTTCCGGCAAAGACACTGAGCGTGAGGGCTATCAGTATCTGAAAAAGCAGATTCTCAGGAGCGGCGACACGCTGGTCATCAAAGAACTGGACAGATTAAGTCGCAGCAAATCTGACATCAAGCAGGAGCTGGAGTATTTCAAGTGCAACGGCATTCATGTCAAAATCCTTGACATTCCAACTACATTAACCGATTTTCCACCAGAACAAATATGGGTCATGGATATGATCAATGCAATTCTGATTGAGGTGCTTGGAAGTATTGCAGAGAATGAACGGTTAAAAATCAGACGCAGACAGCGTGAGGGCATCGATGCGGCGAAAAAGAAAGACATTAAGTTTGGGCGACCAACGCTGAAACTGCCCGAAAACTGGGAAATCGTGATGCAGGCTGTTGAGGCAAAGCAAATCACCGTGTCCCAAGCCATTGGTCAACTGCACATCTCCCGTTCTTCCTACTATCGGCTCAGACAAAATAATCCATTTTAATCAGATATACAACAAATCCATAAAATAATCTATGGAGGTATCCGATATGGAACGAAAAAAGAGAAACCACAACGAAGGCAGCATTCGGGAACGGGCAGACGGCAGATTTGAGATTCGTGTCACAGCAGGCTACGATTTTGAGATCGGAAAGCCGAAACGCATCTCCTACTATGCTAAAACCAAGGCAGAGGCAATTCAAAAGCTGCACGAAGAAGAGTACAAAATTCACTTTCAGAAACACGTTGACCCGACTTCCACCACCTTTCTCGACTGGCTGCGGCTCTGGCTGGAAACCTACATGAAAAACAAGGTCAAGCAGTCCACCTATGTCAGCTATCGTGGCTACATCGAAAATCATCTTGCACCAGCTTTCCCTACCCTCAAGCTGAAAGACCTCACGACAAAGCTCCTGCAGGACTTCTACAACTACAAGCAAAATACACAGGGACTTTCGCCCAAAACCATTCTGAATCTTCACCGCTGCCTGCACAAGGCCATGAATCAGGCAGTACTGGAACATTACATCGATTTCAACCCCTGTGATGCAGTCAGTTTGCCACGCAATGAAAAACCACAGGTCGAGATTCTCACCCGTGAGGAGCAGCAAAAACTTATCTACACCAGCTACAAATACCGATACGGCATTTTCATTCGTCTGACACTTGCAACAGGGATTCGTCTGGGCGAACTGCTGGGACTCCGATGGGAAGATGTAGATTTTAATAAAAGAATGCTCTCTATCCGTCGCACAATAAACCGTCTGCCCAAAGTGGATTACAACGGTGTGGGCAATTCCACGGAGATTGTTATCCAAGAGCCAAAAACGAAAAACTCTATCCGCTCTATCCCCTTGATTCCCAATATCGCAAGCGAGTTACAGCAATGGAAAAATGTACAGCAGAACGATGCTATGACATCTGGTGCAGCCTATCAGGACTCCGGCTTTCTGGTGACAAACCCATTTGGCGGATACCTGGAACCCAGAACGTTCAAGGATGCCTACGATGAAATTCTGAAAGCCTCCGGTCTTGGACACTACACCTTCCACGCACTCAGACACACTTTTGCAACCCGTGCCATGGAACAAGGCATGGACGCAAAAACCACTTCAATTCTGCTTGGACATTCTTCGGTTTCGTTTACGCTGGATACTTACACGCACGTTCTGGACAGTCAGAAACAAGAGGAAATGAAAGTCATGGAGGAGTTCTTCACTCTGCCCGATATGCCACAAGTACAGTCCTATGCAATCGCAGTAACGCCAATGGCAAATGGCTTTCTGCTAAATCCTGTGGACTTTGAGGATATGAGCATTGAGGCAAACGATCTGCAATACGGCATTCAATGTCTGCAAACCACCATTGCCCAGAAATTAGCCACAATGTACCCGCCTACGCCGACACCTGTGAACGAGATCATTTTGCAACATGGTGAATTTGTGGTGATTATCAATCTATAAAGGAAATGGAGCAGGATGTGTTGTCCTGCTCCACTTTTCTTTTTTGATGTTTTGGGGTCAAATTGGGGTCAAAATCAATTTTTCTGTAAAAATGCAACAAAAACTCACCTCACAATATTTGACAAATGCTCTAGAATAGAGTATAATAAAAAAAGAACATTCAGGCAAATCAACAGCTAAACTTGCACCTCCAGCTGTTTCACTTGCTTGAATGTTCTTTTCCATTTGGTTGCGGGAGCCAGATTTGAACTGACGACCTTCGGGTTATGAGCCCGACGAGCTACCGAGCTGCTCCATCCCGCGATATACTTTCGTCTGTACCTCTCGTACCGACTTAATTAGTATACCACATTTTACGTCGCATGTCAACCATTTTTCTAATTTCAAAAAATAAAAAAGTTCTACAGCATTAAATTTATAAATATAAGGTGCAATCAACTCGTAAAGTGCAATTCAGCAATTATATAAGCCCAAAACGCAATTGAAAAAGTTGTATCTTTCAAATTACCATTGCTCCTGCAAAAGCAAAATTCAGGCGTATCCGCATAAAAATCAATGTTCTGCGGCAGAATCCTATGCCAACACGCCCAAATCACACGCATAATTTCGTCGTTTTTCCAAATTATTGTTATGCCATGATCGCATTCTTATAGCAAATCAAGTCCAAATAAATCTCCTGCTGTTTCTGGTCAATAGCATACTGAATATACTTGTCCACGTTTTTCTTCGTAACAAAATCCGTCTTTCCCAGAAGCACCTGAATCAGCTGCAAATTACCGTTGTCAATCAGCATCTTCACGCCCTTGGTAAGCATCTTTTTCACATACGCCTTAGCTTCTGCGTTGTCGTGCAAGTCGATCATTTCTACAGCCATCTGAAATTTCATACACAGCGGCATTTTCACCTCTGTGTCCATTTTTCCGGTTCGCAGCATTTCTTTCACCGCAACAATATCTTTTTCCACTTCAATATAATAGCCAACAATCAGGAACTTTTCATCAGAAATCGCAATTTTAATATTGGTCAGACTTTCACACCCCCAAAACGCCGCTTCTACAATATTGATTACACGCTTCGGAATCATAATGCTGGTCAAACTTTGACAACAGGCGAATGCCCAATTTCCAATACTGTTCAAACTGTCGGGAATCTTAACACTAGTCAGCCTTTCGCAGCTATTCCATACACCACTTCCAATACTAGTCACACCATCTGGAATTGCGATACTGATTAGATTAGTACATTTATAAAACGTCCAATCTCCAATGCTAGTCACATGATTTGGAATTGTGATATTGGTCAAACTTATGCAATCAACAAATACACACTTCCCAATACTAGTCACACTGTCAGGAATCGTAACGCTGGTCAAACTTTTACAACTATGAAACATATAATCTCCAATAGTGGTCACGCCGTTCGGAATTACAATACTTGTCAGGCTTGTACACTCACAAAACGCATGATCCTCAATACTAGTCACACTATCCGGCATTGTGACACTAGTCAGACCTTCACACCTCGAAAACGCCCAATCACCAATACTAGTCACCCCGTCCGGAATCACAACATCTCCGCCTGCACCAGTATACTTTACCAGTACACCATTTTCAATTTCAAAGTCATTGTTACTGCTCATTTGCATTTTTCCTTTCTGTATAAAACGACGGTATCATATCAATTATAAACTGCCTTAAAATAAATGTCAAGAGTAATTCCATAGATTGTAAAACGGTTTTGTTTCATTTGATGCTAATATTATATCACTTTAGTTTTTCAAATAAAATAGAACTATAAAAATTCTGCCGAAAAAACAAAAAAACAGGGCAAAAACACTGCCCTGCTTTTCGTTTGCCTGCAGATGAATCAAGACGGTTCCTGTGTAAAATCGGTGATTTCCTCCACGATTTGTGCAATTTTGACCATTTGTTCCGGCGACAGCCCATTCATAGCAACCTTGATGCGGTGAAAAGCGTCTTCTTCCTCCACTTCCGTATTAGAATCAATGTCCAGCAATTTCGGAATCGACACTTTCAGCCCGTTGGCAATCTTCGAAACGGTTTCAATCGTGGGGCATTTTTCCCCGCGTTCCACCTTGCCGATATAAGCAGGGTGAATTTCTGATGCAAAAGCCAGTTCTTCCTGACTAAGGTGCTGCCGGGTGCGGAACTGACGGATTCTTTCTCCGACAGCAACGGCGACGTTGGTTTTGTTCTTCATAATGGAAATCCTCTGTTTCTGCTCTAAAGTATTCTATATTTCTATTTTAAAGGGTATCCGAAACAGATTCAAATATTTATAGAGAAGAAAAAATAAATCCTGTAAAGATTATATAGAAAAGCAAAGAGGACTGCCATATTTGGCAGTCCTCTTTGTAAATTGTGTTGTGACTATAAAATAGATGAACAGAGTAAGTATCCATTTATTGAAAACTATAAGTTCAAAGTTAGCAACTCTAACATAAAGTAAAAATATTAAATTTCCTTTTGAATATTATAATTATCTTGATTATCTTGTATCTCATACGCCTTATCAATATATGATTCCATATCATCAACAAAATCTGACCATTTCACGCACAACATATAATTACAATCTCCATGATATATTGTATGACCAACATCACAGCTATTCGCATCAGGATTTTTATGATTGAACATATTTCCACTCATTATACTAAAAATTAAGCTTGAATTACTATCATAAAATTGACATCCACTACTACAACATGTTTTTTTGTACGTAAAATAATCATACATACCATTTATATCAGGCAAAATAACCGCTAAAAGTGCATTTGTTTTACTCTTGACTGGGTTTTCATTTTTATCTTTCCTAGAAACTTCTTTCAAGGAATATGATATTTCCTGCGGAATCCATTGATATTTTTCCTCTTTAAATTTTTCTCGCATTCCTTTTGACAGCATTATAATTGTTAACGTGCTATCACGAATTCTATTTTTCAGTTTTTCCCAAATAGTTGAATCTTTGAGCTGTGATAAATCTTCTCCATCTGATTCACCTTTGTAAATATGATCGGTTTTAGATTTAAGTGTTTCTTCAATCACATCAACATAATCCCTAACAGTACAAGTCCACCATTTTCCAGGATCATCAGTAATATTTTCAACGTCATTATCGGCATATTTATATGATATAAATATTTTTCTTCCCATACATGTTTCCTTTCTATTTTAAAATAAATCCACCAATAATCAATCCCAATAATAATAGCAAATAAAGCGGCAAAATCGTTATAGAAGTCATTGTTTTAACTAGACAACATTTACAATCTTTGTATTTATCTATTAGCATTTCAAACTCTTTTATATCCGTTCCATAATGGGTAGTGTTTACAATTTCTTTATACAGCTCTCTAAATTTACGTTCTTGTTGTAAATAATATGAATCTAAAAACCAGAAGATTAATACAGGGATAAGAGCTATAAAAATGTATGTAACTTTTCTGCTATTAGCATAAAGTGCTAATAGTGCTGATACCAATGTTATCGTCCATCCCTTTATTTGAAATGAATTCGTATTCATTCTTGTAATGATGCCTTGTATCATTTTTAAATGTTCTATTTTACTTTCCATACTCATTTTCCTCTATCTTATTAACTTGCTTATATAAGGTATCTAAGGGATGCTCATGGTCTGAACAGCTTGTTAACCATACTTCTAAACTTTTATCATTAATTATTTTCATATGTTCTTTATTGATTTGATATTTGATTTTCAATTCTGAATGTTCAAGTTGAAAACCCGCATTTATTGGATACCCAGAACCTTTTCTTTGCGGTTTTTTTTCACGCAGATATCTTGTCATTTCAACCTCTGAATAAATCCATGAAGATAAAGTGCTTTCAGTGTTTTTAATATTATCTGCAACCGGCAATGAATTTGGTGTATCCATAAAGAATATACATTCACATTTATCCATCATTTTCATTAACGCTACATTTAACATCATATGAACATGACTAGTAGAAATGTTTCGTTTTTCATAATTATATGTTGCATTGTGATTTTTACAATATCTTTCGTCAATCTGTTTTAACAATTCATTAGAATGCCCCCAAACGCATGAGTCAATAAATGCATTTAAATTAAAATTCTTTTTCAGCCAACCGGCAAATGCAATTACATATTCTTCATCCAAGTGTGAATGAGATATAAAAATATTTGAATTTATATTTGGAATCCAATCTTGCGATATTGCATCTCCATCAATTATTTCATCATTCAATAAGTATTCTTCCAGTGTATTATGAACATCTTTTTGATTCTTGCTAAATATATCTTTGCCTAACACCAAGAAGTCATTAAACATTTCCTTATTTCCAATTTTTATATCAAAAGTGACAAACATACTTTTTACCTCCATACTATAACAAACATATCGGTACAAGTTTTTTTAATCCATAAAATAAAAATTTATGTGATGAACTCATTGTTTTTCATTCAAGTAATCTAACAATTGCTTTGATAACATAACATAATCAAGGCTTTCTGCAAATTCATTATTCATTACTAAAGGAGCATCGTTTAAACCCTGCCAACCATTAGCCTTATATTCAGAAGCAACGATAGAAGAACATCCTCCAACAGAGCCTACTACAAATACTGGTATTCCATTCTCAATAGCTAATGCTATTTCTTCACGAATTCCTTCATCAGCTTTATTTTTCTTAATTTTACCGCCCATACAAATTAGAGCTGAAACTTCTTTCCGTTGTATCATATGCTTTCTCATTGTGGTCAAGCTTTTACTTAATAAATTATTCCTTTTTGTTTCATTAAAAGTAGTGCTTTCATTATAATATTCTTTTGAATATAGATATTTATCCTCAAACCACTTTGATATATACATTTTTAAATGCTCTTTATAATTTTCAGGATAAATTAACTTCGATATTTCAAAAAACAACTCTTGAAAGGTAGGGTGAGAACCAAATGTTAAAATATATCCGGATTTTAAAATTGATTTTGCAAAAACCACAAGAGCATCCGTAAGCGTTTGCTTATATATTTCCTCACCATCTGGAAAAGCTCCAGAAATAATTATTTCACTATTTCTATTGCTAACAGGCTTTTGAAGATAATTACCCCAATGAAACATAAAATCCTCATATGTTTCAATAATTATTTTATCGCTTTCTTTCTTTGTGAATACTTTATCTGTTAAAATAACAGATGAATCGTAATGATCATTCATTCTATTCAAGTATTTTTTTAAATTTTCTTTATCTGATAAAGTAGGTGTTCTGCCAAATAACTGAACATATTGATTTATATCTCGTTGTGGATATCTATACCCTTTTCGTTTTACATCAATATTAAAGATCATTTTTTCGCTATCAATACACTTTATTTTATCTTCAAACATTTCTTCCAACGCATTATGACAATCAAACACTACATTTGATTTAGTCATAATCAAGTCAAATGTTCTTTCCATAATTTCATCAGTAATTTCAGTTAATCTTTTGATATCTTTAAATTCATCTAAAGAATAACTCAAGTGTGGCTTTTCTGAAGGAACAAATTTTAATTTATGAATATCGGCATTTTCTATCTGCACCCATAAAACAGGAATGTTTCTCAGAATAGCATATCTCAATTCTTTCTGTATCCACTTAGAATCGGCAGACTCAGGTGTATGAATAAAGATAAATGCATCACTTTCTGACATTGCTTTATCTATTTCACTTTGTGCTTCTTCACCAACTTTTACAGAAGTAACATCACGAAATGTTTCACACGCCTCGAACTGAACACTAAGAGTATCACAGAGCTGTGCTGTAATTTCTTCACCATCCAAACGTCTATGGCTTATAAAAATAAGACCACTTTCACTATACATAGTCGGCATTATGTTCGCAATAACTTTTCGTGCAAAGCAACGAGCTGCCAATGGAAGGTAATCATCACTTAAATCTCTGCATCTGAGCTGTTCCCAAACATCATAGCTTTGCTTATCGGTATATCTGCTAAAATAAAACTGAGCCAGCTGAGGGAAAAA
>OGNO01000465.1_pt1 | contig 30250 bp, 16 predicted proteins | sample 1573491 | NCBI WGS metagenome assembly OGNO01 (sample SAMEA2581900, study PRJEB24529) | metagenome | biome: Human gut stool | place: China | collected 2011
GGTTCGTATGTGAAGGTGATTCCCGAAGAAAATAAAATAGTTGGTTATACGACACGCAATAGTGGCGGTGTTCCTCAAAACTTTAAAAATTACTTTGTGATAGAGTTCGACAAGCCTTTTACTTATAAGGCTTCTGTAGCCGATGGCGTCTTGACCGAGAATAAGGTTGAGCAGGAAGCCGGACATGCCGGTGCTGTTATCGGTTTCAAAACCCGTAAGGGTGAAGTGGTACATGCCCGTGTAGCCTCCTCTTTCATCGGTTTTGAGCAGGCTGACCGTAACTTGAAGGAGCTTGGCAATGACAATTTGGAAACACTGGTTCAGAAAGGTCAGGATGCCTGGAACAAGGTGCTGGGCCGTATTGATGTGGAAGGCGGAACCCTTGACCAGTACCGTACTTTCTACTCATGTTTGTATCGTTCCTTGTTGTTCCCGCGTGCATTCTATGAACTGGATGAGGCGGGAAATCCGATTCATTACAGTCCCTACAATGGGCAAGTGTTGCCCGGCTATATGTATACGGATACCGGTTTCTGGGACACTTTCCGCTGTCTTTTCCCATTCCTCAACCTGATGTATCCGTCGGTGAACAGGCAGATTCAGGAAGGTCTTGTCAACACCTATAAGGAAAGCGGTTTCTTCCCCGAATGGGCAAGTCCGGGTCACCGTGGCTGTATGATTGGCAACAACTCTGCTTCCGTACTGGCAGATGCCTATCTGAAAGGTGTGAAGGTGGAGGATGTGCAGATGTTGTACGAAGGTCTCATCAACGGTACAAAGAATGTCCATCCCGAGGTCTCTTCTACGGGTCGCCTCGGCTATGAGTATTACAACAAGCTTGGTTATGTTCCCTACGATGTGAAAATCAACGAGAACACTGCCCGTACTTTGGAGTATGCTTATAATGACTGGTGCATCTACCGCATGGCAAAAGAACTGAACCGTCCGAAGAAGGAGCAGAAACTCTTTGCGGAACGTGCCATGAACTATAGGAATGTATTTGATAAGGAAAGCAAGCTGATGCGTGGTCGTAATCAAGACGGCCAGTTCCAGTCTCCTTTCTCTCCTTTGAAGTGGGGTGACGCCTTTACTGAAGGTAACAGCTGGCACTATTCCTGGTCTGTATTCCACGACCCTCAAGGTCTGATAGACCTGATGGGTGGAAAAGAGTCTTTCGTAGAGATGCTTGACTCTGTATTTATTGTCCCGCCCTTGTTCGATGACAGCTACTACGGCCAGGTAATCCATGAAATCCGTGAGATGACAGTGATGAATATGGGTAACTATGCCCATGGCAACCAGCCCATCCAGCACATGATTTACCTTTATAACTACGCCGGGGAACCTTGGAAGGCCCAATATTGGCTTCGTCAGGTAATGAACCGCATGTATACTGCCGGTCCCGACGGTTATTGCGGTGACGAGGACAACGGTCAGACTTCCGCGTGGTATGTCTTCTCTGCACTTGGTTTCTATCCGGTTTGCCCTGGTACGGACGAGTATGTATTGGGCGCCCCTCTGTTCCGTAAGGCTACCCTCCATTTCGAGAACGGTAAGTCCCTGACAATTGACGCTCCGGATAACTCACCGGAGAACATGTATATCGAGTCTCTCAAGGTGAACGGCGTGGATTATTCCAGGAATTATCTGACGCATGGCGATTTGCTGAATGGCGGTACCTTGAGGTTTGATATGGGCAGCCAGCCTAATATGAAGAGAGGTACGCAGCCGGAAGATTATCCTTATTCTTTCTCGAATGAACTGAAGAAGTAAAGAATAGTAATAATATAGTAAGAAAAGGGTTGCCTCGAAAATAAGTTGATATATCATTTTGTTATTTACTATCTGTATTATAGGTGTTTTTCTTGAATCAGGTGGAAATAATTATTTACTTCGTTAGTAATATTGAGCAAAATGATATATCAACTTGTTTTCGGGGTAACTCTTTTTTTTAGGATTAATGATAAAAAAGATACTTTTTCAGTAAGTGTATTTTCATTGTCTGTTGTTTTATATAGGAATGCGAGAGAATGAATCTCTCGAAGTAATTTATTGTATAACCTATAAATTGTGTTTATGAAAGACAATTATGCTTTTCGGAGTTCGACGTTCATGCGGGCTTTATTAGTTTTGTTGTTCATGGCAGTTTCTATCCAGTGGGGCTTTGCCCAGTTAAACCTGAATGTGTCTCGCGGCACATTGGGGACAGTCATTGAACAAATCAAGTCTCAATCCAAGTATCAATTTTTTTATGACGACAAACTGGCTGCGTTGCCGGTAGAAAACGTCAAAGTGAACAATGCGTCTATAGAAGATGCTTTGAATGTTATTCTCAAAGGGAAAGACATTTCCTATAAAGTGGAGGATAACATCGTTTATCTTTCTGAAAAGTCTGCTGCTCCTCAAGAGGGCAACCAACAAGGGAAAGAACGGACGATTACCGGAGTCGTGTCAGATGACATGGGACCTCTGATTGGTGTGAATGTATTGATAAAAGGTACTAGCAACGGGTGTATTACCGACCTCGACGGTAACTTTACGCTGACCACTACGGAAACGAATCCGGTGATTGTATTCTCTTATATCGGTTATACTACGCAGGAAATCCCCGTGAAAGGTAATGCACCGATTAATGTAATGATGGCCGGAGATACCCAACAGCTTGAAGAAGTTGTGGTTACTGCACTCGGTATCAAGCGTTCGGAAAAGGCATTGTCCTACAATGTACAGCAGGTGAATACAGATGCCATTACTTCCAATAAAGATGCCAACTTTGTGAACTCATTGAGTGGTAAGGTAGCGGGTGTGAACATCAATGCTTCTTCATCCGGTGTAGGTGGTGTATCAAAGGTAGTGATGCGTGGTACGAAATCTATCATGCAGTCTTCCAATGCACTTTATGTAATTGACGGTGTGCCTATTTTCTCTGGCCGTGGTACTGCCGGAGGTAAGGAGTTCGACTCCCAGGGATCTTCAGAACCGATTGCCGATATCAACCCGGAAGACATCGAGTCAATGTCAGTCCTGACTGGTGCCGCCGCTGCTGCCTTGTATGGTTCGGAAGCTGCCAACGGTGCCATTGTCATTACTACAAAGAAAGGTAAAGAAGGTAAGGTGAGCCTTACTGTCAGCAGTAATACTGAATTCACCAATCCGTTTGTGATGCCGAGCTTCCAAAACCGTTACGGTACGGGAACCGGTGGTGTGATGAGCACTTCAGGAGCCATGAGCTGGGGAGCGCCTTTGTCTGCAGCCAATAACTACAATTACAGCCCGAGAGATGATTATTTCCAGACGGGTATTGTAGGAACAGAGAGCATTTCTTTGTCAACCGGTACAGAGAAAAACCAGACGTATGCATCGGCTGCTGCTGTAAACTCCAAGGGTATTGTTCCCAACAACAAATACAACCGTTACAACTTTACGGTACGTAACACCACTACTTTCCTGGACGACAAGATGACTCTGGATTTCGGTGCAAGCTATATTCTGCAGAATGACCAGAACATGACGAACCAGGGTACTTACAACAACCCGTTGGTGGGTGCTTATTTGTTCCCGCGCAGCAACGACTGGTCTGATATCAGCATGTATGAGCGCTATGACGCTGCCCGTAAAATTTATACGCAATACTGGCCGGTAGGTGACGAAGGTATGGTAATGCAGAATCCTTATTGGATTAACTACCGCAATCTGCGCCAGAACAAGAAGGACCGCTATATGCTGAATGCCGGTTTGAGCTATAAGATTCTGGACTGGCTGACTGTTTCAGGACGTGTACGTTTGGATAACTCCAACAATGATTATACAGAAAAGTTCTATGCTTCTACCAATACACAGCTCACCGAGAGCTCTTCACGAGGTCTTTATGGTATTACCAAGACGCAGGACAAACAGTTGTATGCAGACTTCCTGGTGAGTATCAACAAATATTTCGGTGAAGATTGGTCACTCCAGGCCAACGTCGGTGGTTCATTCTCCGATATACGTTCGGATGCAATGAAGACCCGTGGTCCGATTGCTGACGGGGGCGATGCTTTCAACGGCGAACCGGTAGGCTTGACCAACTACTTTGCCATCCAGAACCTGAGTGCCAGCAAGACACAGCGTTTGCAGGAAGGATGGCGTGAACAGACCCAGTCTCTCTTCGCTTCGGCTGAGCTTGGTTACAAGAACACTTACTTCTTGACGCTGACCGGACGTAACGACTGGCCTTCACAGCTGGCAGGTCCCAACTCCAACAGCAAATCATTCTTCTATCCTTCAGTCGGTGGTTCTGTTGTACTGTCTGAGCTAATGCCTAACTTGAACAAAGATTATCTTTCTTTTATAAAGGTTCGTGGTTCATGGGCATCTGTTGGTAGTGCTTTCTCCAGATATTTGGCTAATCCCCACTATGAATGGAATTCAAGTTCCGGCCAGTGGAGTATCACGACCCAATATCCGTTGTACAATTTGAAACCTGAACGTACCAATTCTTGGGAAATCGGTTTGAACATGCGTTTCCTCAAGAACTTTGAATTGGACGTGACATATTACAATGCCAAGACTATGAACCAGACATTCAACCCGCAGTTGCCTGTCAGCGGTTGGTCGGCTATGTATATCCAGACTGGTGCCGTACGTAACTCCGGTATTGAGTTGTCGCTGAATTACAAGAATACCTGGAAAGATTTTACATGGGATACCGGTATAACCTTCTCCAGTAACAAGAATAAAATCCTGACTTTGGCAGACAATGCCATCAATCCCGTTACCGGTGAGCTGTTCTCTTTGAGCACGTTGAATATGGGTGGCTTAGGTGATGCCCGCTTCTTGCTGAAAGAAGGTGGGAGCATGGGTGACCTTTACTCACTGCGAGATATGAAACGTGATGCCAATGGACAGATTTTTGTGGACCAAAATGGAACGGTTGCTACGGAAGCCATAACGGACCCGGATAAATACATCAAGTTGGGAAGCGTACTTCCTAAAGGTAATTTGGCTTGGCGTAATAACTTCATTTGGAAGAATTTCACAGCAGGTTTCTTGATTTCAGCCCGTTTGGGTGGTGTGGTTTACTCACGTACACAAGCTATGTTGGACTATTACGGTGTGTCCGAGGCTTCTGCCGATGCACGTGATTTAGGTTACGTGTTGGTGAATGGTAGAGATAAGGTAAACCCCGAAACATGGTACGGTGTAGTAGGTAGCGGCACGTCTGTTCCCCAATACTACACTTATTCTGCTACCAATGTTCGTCTGCAGGAAGTATCTTTGGGTTACACCATCCCCAGAAAGTTGTTGAATGATGTGTGCGATATCAAGGTTTCGTTGGTAGGCCGCAACTTGTGGATGATTTACAGCAAGGCTCCTTTCGATCCCGAAAGTGTAGCTTCTACCGATAACTTTTATCAGGGAATAGACTATTTCATGATGCCGGCTTTGCGTAACATCGGCTTTAGCTTGAGCTTTAAATTTTAATACCAAACGATATGAAAAAGAAAAATATTATAAATAAATTGATTGTTGCTCCGTTGGTTATGGGCTTTATGTCCTGTACCGGCAATTATATGGATATCAACTCCAATCCTTATCAACCGGGTGATTTGACTCCGGATGATTATGCACTGGGTTCTGCCATGAGTAACTTGGCAAGTACGGTTATCTCATCAGATGTCAATACGGCACAGTTTACTGATTGTTTGTTGGGTGGACCGTTGGGAGGTTATTTTGCCGATTCAAATGCCGGCTGGTCCAATACAATATCCAATTTTAATGCTACAAATGACTGGACGCGTGTGTTCTTGATAAGTGACCGTATCATTTCAACACTTTACGGTAACTTGAGCACAGTGAAACAAGTATCGGAGAATACCAATAATCCGGTTCCTTATGCCATTGCTCAAATCATAAAGGTTGCTGCCATGAGTCGCGTGACTGATGCGTATGGTCCTATTCCTTATTCTAAAATCGGTCAGGATGGCAAGATTACCATTCCTTATGATACGCAGGAAGAAGTATATAACGCATTCTTCAAGGAACTGGACGAATCCATCGAGGTGCTGACTGAAAACAGAAATGCGGCGTTGGTTGCTTCTGCAGATTTCGTGTACAGTGGTAATGTACAGAAGTGGGTGAAGTTTGCCAATTCATTGAAACTGCGTTTGGCTATCCGTATTGCCAATGTAAGCCCTGCTAAGGCTAAAGAAATGGCTGAAAGTGCAGTGAATCACGAGTTGGGTCTGATTGAAACAAATGCAGACAATGCTACATGGAAGTATTTCGGTACAATTAGCAATCCGTTGTTTGTGGCAGTACGTTACAATGAAGAAGCTTCAGGTGGTGATACCCATCCTGCTGCCGACATCATCTGCTACATGAACGGTTACAACGACAATCGTCGTGCCAGCTATTTTGAGGAATCAAAATGGCCTGGAGAGACTTATGTAGGATTACGTCGCGGTATCAACCTCAGTAAGATGAAGGAGTATTTCATCAATTATTCACGTGTGAAGATTTCCTCTTCTGATCCCGTGCTTTGGATGAATGCGGCAGAAGTTGCTTTTTTGCGTGCTGAAGCCACTGCAATCTATGGTTTCAACATGAAAGGAACCGCTGCTGATTTTTATGAACAAGGTGTCCGTCTCTCTTTCGAACAGTGGGGAGCTACCGGTGTAGACAGCTATCTGGCTGATGAAAGCAGTGTACCTGCTCTTTACAAAGATCCCGCCGGTCTTAATACTTATGAAAAGAACCTTTCAGCCATTACTGTCAAGTGGAATGAAGGGGCATCCAAGGAAGAAAAACAGGAACGTATCATTACCCAGAAGTGGATTGCGAATTGGCCGTTAGGTAACGAAGCTTGGGCTGACTATCGCCGTACAGGCTATCCCAAACTGTTGCCTGCAACCAGTGAAGGTAACTTGAGTGGTGGAATTGTTGATAGCGAGAAAGGTGCACGCCGTATGCCTTATCCTTCTGAAGAATATACAAGTAATACTGAAAACGTGCAAGAGGCAGTAAACAGCTATCTGGGTGGACCGGACAACATGGCTACTGACGTATGGTGGGCACGCAAATAATAACAATAAATGCTGAATAATTATGAAATTATATAAGAAATCATTCAAAGGAATCGCGCTGGCAGCTTTTTCCGTATTGGCATTGTCTGCCTGCTCCGACTGGACGGATTCAGAGAGTATTAAACTGAAAGAACCCGGAATCGACGAACAGTCTCCCGAACTGTATGCCAAGTATCTGAAGAACTTGCGGGAATACAAGAATTCTGACCATAAGATTGTATACGGCTGGTTTGATAATAGTGAGAAAGTTCCTTTCAGCCGCGGGCAGCACATGTCGGATGTTCCCGACAGTCTGGACGTAATTATTGCGACTACTCCCGATTTGGCGGAATTCGAATTGGAAGATATTGCAAATGTACATGAGAAGGGAACGAAAGTATTCTATTCCATCAGCTATGACAATATCTTGAAGGAACATACCGACAAGGTGAAAGAAGGAACAGAAACATCTGCATTCTCGGCTTATCTGTCGGCTGAGCTGAACAGACTGATAGCTCTTGAAGCACCTTTCGACGGTATTGTAGCCGAGTATCGTGGTAGCAATCCTATCTACATGTCCGAAGCCGACAAGGCTGAAGCAAAGGCAAATCAGGATACTTTCTTCGGTGTGATATCCAACTGGAAGAGTGCCAATTCAGGTAAGCAACTGGTGTTCCAGGGGTATCCTGCCAACCTGATAGGCCAGTCTGTGCTCTCTTCTTGTGACCATATCATCTTGATTACAAATGATGTCACGGATGTTGCCCAACTGGGGATAGAAGCGCTTCAGGCCTTGATGGCAGACGGTGTTCCGGCTGACCGCTTCATTGTATCGGCATCTACCGTCTCTCTGGATACAACAGATAAGACTACCGGATATTACAATGCTTTGAGAGCTCTGTCGGAAGCTGCTTATTGGGTGACAGAACCGTCTGCAGAGTTTACAAAAGCCGGTCTGGCTATTGAGAACATGCAGAATGATTACTACAATGCCACCAATACCTATCAATACGTGAGAGAAGCTATCAATATTATGAATCCTGCTCCTAAAAAATAAAAGAATATCATGAAACTGAAAAGTATATATTTAGTATCGATGGCATTATTGGCAGGGGTATTTGCTGCTTGTAATGATAATGACGTTGAGAATTTCGATAATCAGGTGTATATCAACGGCTCGGCGATGACCAGTACTGTGTTGTTGAAAAACACTGTTTCCGATACGGAAGGTTCATTCCGGATTTCAATGGCCCGTCCTGAATCGCAGGATATAACTATTGCCTTGAAGGCGGACCCTTCACTGGTAGCTACTTATAACGCTACCTATTATGACACAGCCGAGGCTCTGCCGGAAAACTATTATACGGTAGAAACTCCGCAGGCTACCATTTTGGCCGGTGCTGTCATTTCAGACGACATCACTGTCAGCTTCAAGAACTTGACGGAGCTGGACCGTGAGAAGGTATATGTATTGCCGGTTACGGTAGACCAGGCAAGCATCGGAGTCTTGAAGAGCTCCGGTACCATGTACTACGTGCTGAAGGGTGCCGCATTGATTAATACGGTTCCTGATATTACCAAGAATCTGGTTTACGTAACTTGGACCAATCCAGATGTAGCCAATAATATGAATAAGCTGACGGCAGAAGCGTTGATTCGTGTAAGCAAGTTTGACAAGATGCTGACTTCCATTATGGGTATCGAAGGTAAGTTCCTGCTCCGCATCGGTGATGCCGGAATTCCTCAAAACCAGTTGCAGGTGGCTACAAGTAGCGGCAATGTGACCGATGAGAGTCTGGTTATTCCGACAAACGAATGGACACATATCGCTGTGACCTACGATGCGGATGCAAAAACAGTTATAATCTACATCAATGGTAAGAATATGCTGGAGACTACTTTGGACTGCGGAGTCGTGAACTGGGGCCAGACCATGACCGATGAAGGTAACGGATTCTGGATTGGCCATTCATACAATCGTGACCGTTGGTTGGAAGGTAATATCTCAGAGGTGCGTATCTGGAACAAGGTGTTGACATCAGCAGAAATCAATGCAAAGGACCACTTCTACCAGGTAGAGCCGGATGCTGACGGACTGGTTTCTTACTGGAAGTTCGATGAGGGCGCCGGTACTGCCATTCACGATTATAGCGGAAATGAGAACAATGCTACTGCAGTGGAATCATTGACTTGGACTGCTGTGGAACTGCCCGCTAAATAATTTAGTTATACCTTAATTCAAATAAAAAGATATTGATTATGAAATATATGAATCATGTAAAATCAGGCTTGCTGGCAATGGCTTTTGCATGTGCAGGAATATGCTTCACCGGTTGTGAAGATGATGTTGTCATCAACACCGGCAACAGCGATAAGCTGGATACTGTGGATGGCGTGTATGGCTATGTAAAGTCTGCCGCCGGTGCACGTGAACTTACTCCGATTTCTGTTTTTGGCGACAAGGTTGCTACCGGACATCTCTATTTTGAACTGAGCAAAGCTGCAGAGCAGGATGTTACGGTGACCTTCAAAGTGGACGAAGACGTTTTGGAGGCTTACAATAAGAAGAATGGAACAAGCTATAAAATGTATCCCGCCGATAAGCTGAGCCTGGCGAACGGTGGAACTGCCACTATCAAGGCGGGCGAACAGAAGTCGGCTTCTGTGGAACTGAATATCAATGCCGGAGGCACAATCGGACAGACTTATGCTGTTGCCGTTTCTGCATCTGCCAATAACGGTGTGGAAGTTTCTACAAACAATCAGGAATATATTTACTTGGTAAAGCCTTTGGCTGCTATTCCTGAGAGTATCAGTAAGGGTGATATACTTACACATTGCTTTGTGGAAGTAAATGACGAGAACATCTTGAATATGGGTGAATATACCATGAAGAGCAACGGAAAGCCTTTCTTTGATGTAGTCAGCATTTTTGCTGCCAACATCAATGTGGATAGCAAGACCGGTCGCGTACATGTTTTCTGCAATGACCAGGTTTCCTTCTTGCTGAGAAATGCGGATAAGTTCATCCGTCCTTTGCAGGCTAAGGGCATTAAGGTGGCTATGACTATTCTTGGCAACCATGACGAGGCTGGTATGGGTAACCTTTCGGAAGCTGCCGCCAAAGACTTTGCCAAGGAACTGAAAGCCTACTTGGATATTTATGGTTTGGATGGCATCGACTTTGATGATGAGTACACCAACTACAACAACTCCAATCCCGGTCCCGGCTTCGAAACACGCTCACGTGCCAACTTCGCGCGTTTGGTTTATGAGTGCCGCCAGGTATTTGGCAACAAGTTGATTGGTGTGTATGAATATGGTTCGCTCGACTCTCCAGACGGTGAGGTAGAGGGTATGAAGGTAGGTGACATTGTGGACTATATGACCTACGGTTACTACCAGAATCAGAATCCCGAGGGAGCCTTTGGCCGTGAAGAGTCTCATTTTGAGAACCTGCCCAAATCCAAGTATGCTCCGCTGCCTTGGAAGATTAATGATGAGTTGAACGGAGGTTGGAGTGGATTTGACAAGAGCAAATTCCAGAAAGTGAAAGATGAAGGTTATGGCATTCAGATGTTCTACAATCCCAAACCGCTGGTGTATCAGTATTATACGTTGCTTTCGGAAATAAGTAAAGTACTTTTTGATGATGAAGTGGAGTGGAGCGGCAAGTACTGGAGCCGTATCGGTGAAGCTTATCAGGGCAAAATGTTGGGTTATGAAGATTTGGTCGGCGAGTGGAAGGTAACTTCCAGCAATTCTCTCTTTACCTATGTGGATGAAGAAGGCAATCCTCGCTGGTGGGATTGGAAAGGCAGTCAGGAGTTTGAGAAGAATGTAATTATAGAGAAGGATGAAGAAGGTACCGGATATGTGGTTTACAACTGGGGCACTTTCCCCGAAATCACCGGTAAGTATCCGATGCATTGCGATTACTATAACGGTGCACTGCTCATCTATCCGCAAACCATTCATGAGGGCGATGCTGAAGACCCTGCTACCTACAAGATGCATTTCGGTACTTACAGCAAGAATTTCCAGTGGAAAGCATATCCTAACTATGATGATTACTATATGGATGGTGCTATTGCTCCTAACGGTGATATGCATATCTATGGCTTGGGCAACAGATGGGCTATCAATCCCTATAAGTATGTAGGCGGTGAGATTGAGACCGACATCTTCCCCGATGTTCCTTACTTCGTGAGTGAGAACTATACGATGAAGAAGGTACGCTGATGCCGTGTTTTCCGTAAACTGAGGTTTCGGAAAACGGATGCTTGAACCTTTTCATACATGAAACAAAGGAGGGCTTTGCTCAAAGTAATAGGGCGGCCCTCCTCAAGCATTCTCATATAACAAGATTCTATTATGAAGCTATACACCTACTTATACAATAAACAATATGAAGAAAAACATGAAATCTAGTTCCATACTGTTGGGCGGACTTTTTCTGCTGGGGGCGGTTTGCAGCTGTACCCAGACGGCACCGGACTATGCGTCTTACGTCAATCCGTTCATCGGTACGGGTGGACATGGGCATACCTATCCCGGAGCGGTAGTTCCCAACGGGATGATTCAGCCCAGCCCCGACACGCGTATCTACGAGTGGGATGCCTGCTCCGGATATTACTATGCAGATACTACTATCAACGGATTTTCACATACCCACGTCAGCGGTACGGGTTGTGCCGATTACGGGGATGTGCTGCTGATGCCCACTGTAGGTCGGCAGGATTACCACTCCATGGGCTCGAAGAGCCAGCAGATGGCGTACGCCTCTGCCTTTTCCCACGAGAATGAAACAGCCGAACCGGGATATTATTCCGTATTTTTGGACCGCTACGGGGTGAAAGCCGAACTGACCTCTACCAAACGTGCGGCGATTCATCGCTATACCTTCCCGAAAGCGGAAGATGCAGGTTTTATCCTCGACCTGGATTACAGTATCCAGCGCCAGAAGAATGAACAGATGGAGCTGGAAGTAATCAGCGATACTGAAATCCGTGGACGCAAGAAGACTGTATATTGGGCTTTCGACCAGTATATCAACTTCTACGCTAAGTTCTCCAAACCATTTACCTATACGCTGGTCACGGACTCCATGGCATTGGACGAAGGCGGTCCGCTTCTGCCTACAGCTAAAGCTTTACTGCAATTCCAGACGGAGCCCAATGAAGAGGTATTGGTAAAGGTAGGTGTGTCTGCCGTGGATATGGACGGTGCCCGCAAGAATGTGGAAGCCGAAATCTCCGGATGGGATTTTGACGGTGTGCGCCGTGCTGCCCGCCAGCAGTGGAACACTTATCTTTCCAAGATTGACATCGATACGAAGGACAACGACCAGCGTACCATGTTCTACACGGCACTTTACCACACGGGTATGCAGCCCAACTTGTTTACCGATGCTGACGGACGTTACTTTGGTATGGACTTGAAGCCCCATCAAGGCAGGGTGGACGAGCCTATCTACACCATTTTCTCTTTATGGGACACTTTCCGTGCCTATCATCCGCTGATGACGATTATTGATCCTGAACTGAACGAGGCTTTCATCCGTTCGCTCATCCAGAAGTCCCGCGAGGGCGGCGTCCTGCCTATGTGGGAACTGGCCGGAAACTATACGGGTACCATGATTGGTTATCATGCAGCCTCCCTCATAGCGGATTCTTATGTAAAGGGATACCGTAACTTCGACGTGCAGGAGGCTTACAAGGCTTGCCTCCGTACGGCAGAATACGATACGACGGGTATTATCACCCATCCTTTGGTTGTGCCGCATCTGATGCCGCAGGCCAAGTACTGGAAGAACAAGATTGGCTACGTGCCTTGCGATAAAGACAATGAATCTGTGGCTAAAGCTTTGGAATATGCTTACGATGACTGGTGTATCTCCGTACTGGCAGGTGCCTTGGACGACGAAGCCAACCGCGATAAGTATGCGGCTTTTGCCGAGGGATATAAAGTTTATTTCGATCCGAGTACCCGCTTCATGCGTGGACTGGACAGTGAGGGCAACTGGCGTACGCCTTTCAACCCCCGCGCTTCCAATCACCGTAACGATGACTATTGCGAAGGTACTGCCTGGCAGTGGACTTGGTTCGTTCCCCACGATGTAGACGGATTGGTGGAACTGATGGGAGGACGCGACGCCTTCATCGGCAAGTTGGATTCTCTGTTCACTGCCGATTCCAAGCTGGAAGGTGAATCGACCTCGGTGGATATTTCCGGTCTGATAGGCCAGTATGCCCACGGCAATGAGCCGAGCCATCACATTGCCCATCTCTACAACTACGTAGGCCAGCCCTGGCGTACGCAGGAGATTGTGGATGAGGTGCTGCATACGCTTTACTTCAACAACCCCGACGGACTTTCGGGCAATGAAGACTGCGGACAGATGTCTGCATGGTACATACTGAATGCGATGGGCTTCTATCAGGTATGCCCCGGCAAGCCGGTATATTCCATCGGACGCCCGTTGTTCAACGAGGCGACCGTTCATCTGAAAGATGGCAAGTCGTTCAAGGTGATAGCCCATAACAATAGCCGCGACAACAAGTATGTGCAGAGCATTGTGCTGAACGGCCATAAGCTGGAGACTCCGTTCTTCACGCATCAGGATATAGTGGACGGCGGTACGCTGGAGCTGACTATGGGCAGCGAACCGCTGAAGTGACACAGATAATATACAGAAGGGATGAGCCGAAAAAATCATAATCCTATATCGTGGGTCCCCACCGTATATTTTGCCATGGGATTGCCGTTCGTGGTGCTGAACATGGTTTCTGTGCTGATGTTCAAGGGGCTGGGTATCGGTGACGCGCAGATTGCTCTGTGGACGTCGCTCATCATGATGCCCTGGACGCTGAAGTTCCTTTGGAGTCCGTTCCTTGAAATGTTTAAGACGAAGAAGTTTTTCGTGGTACTGACGCAGATGGTTACCGGAGCAGGTTTTGCTCTGGTGGCTTTGGCGTTGCAGTTGCCATTCTTTTTTGCGGTGTGCATTGCGCTGCTGGCGGTGATTGCTTTCAGCGGAGCCACACACGATGTGGCTACGGATGGTGTCTATATGTCGGAACTGAGCAAGCAGGACCAGGCTAAGTATATCGGTTGGCAGGGAGCCTTCTACAATATAGCGAAGATTATAGCGTCCGGTGGACTGGTCTGGCTGGCAGGTGCTTTGTTGGTAGGTTTCGGTGGGGTGGAGGGTGCCACAGAGGCAGTCCGCCACGAGGCTACCCGGCATGCATGGATGACGGTGATGTTGATATTGGCGGCGGTGATGTTGCTGCTTGGCTTCTATCACATACGCATGCTGCCGTCGGGCGGTGCGGCTGCATCCGGCACCAAGTCGGCAAGGGAGACGTGGGAACAGTTGGTGGCGGTAATCAAGGATTTCTTCTTGAAGAAGCACATCTGGTACTATATAGCGTTCATTATCCTTTATCGCCTTGCCGAGGGTTTTGTCATGAAGATTGTCCCTCTTTTCTTGAAGGCGGAGCGTTCGGCAGGTGGCTTGGGACTGAATGAGCAGCAGATAGGTTTGTACTACGGCACTTATGGGGCGGCAGCCTTTGTGCTGGGGTCACTGTTGGCAGGCTATTACATTTCGCACCGGGGATTGCGGCGGACGCTGTTCTCTCTGTGCTGCATCTTCAATCTGCCTTTTGTAGCGTATACCCTGCTTGCCATGTACCAGCCGGAAAGCGGGTTGCTGATAGGTAGTGCCATCGTGCTCGAGTACTTCGGTTATGGTTTTGGTTTTGTGGGACTGACTTTGTTCATGATGCAGCAGGTGGCGCCGGGAAAGCACCAGATGGCACATTATGCCTTTGCTTCGGGCATCATGAATCTGGGTGTGATGTTGCCGGGCACAATCAGCGGTTTTGTCAGCGACTGGTTGGGGTACGAGGCGTTCTTTACCTTCACGCTGTTTGCCACCATTCCGGCGTTCCTCATTACGTACTTCATACCATTTACGTATGCCGATGAGAAGAAACAACAATAACCAATTAATAATATAGAGCAATTATGAGCAACAAAATCACAATGCCTTGGGAAGAACGGCCGGCAGGCTGTAAGGATGTAATGTGGCGTTATTCGGAGAATCCCGTAATAGACCGCTACCATATTCCGTCGTCGAACAGCATTTTCAACAGTGCGGTGGTTCCGTTTAAGGATGGTTATGCCGGTGTGTTCCGTTGTGACAACCGGGCGGTGCAGATGAATATCTTTGCCGGTTTCAGCAAGGACGGCATCCACTGGGAAATAGAGCATGAGCCAATCAAGTTCAAGGCCGGGAATACGGACATGATAGAGTCCGAATATAAATACGATCCGCGCGTGACATGGATTGAGGACCGCTACTGGATTACGTGGTGCAACGGCTACTACGGCCCCACCATCGGCATCGGCTATACTTTCGATTTCAAGGAGTTCTTCCAGTGCGAGAATGCTTTCTTGCCTTTCAACCGCAACGGTGTGTTGTTGCCTCAGAAGTTCGATGGCAAATATGCGCTCTTGAGCCGTCCCAGCGATAGCGGACATACTCCTTTTGGCGACATCTACATTAGCTTCAGCCCTGACATGAAATTCTGGGGCGAACACCGCCATGTGATGGCTCCTACGCCTTTCCCCGAAAGTGCCTGGCAGTGTACCAAGATAGGGGCAGGTTCGGTACCGTTCCTCACGGACGAGGGTTGGCTGATGTTCTATCATGGCGTGATAACCACTTGTAACGGTTTCCGTTACTCCATGGGAGCAGCTATTCTGGATAAGGACAATCCTGCCAAGTTGCTCTACCGCACCCGTGAGTATCTGCTTGCGCCTGCTGCTCCTTATGAGTTGCAAGGTGATGTTCCCAACGTGGTGTTCCCTTGCGCAGCGTTGAAAGATGGAGAACGTGTAGCTGTATACTACGGTGCAGCCGATACGGTAGTGGGGCTTGCCTTTGGGTATATCCGCGAGATTCTGGAGTTCACGAAGCGCACAAGTATTTTGTAAGTACCAAGCAGTTGGCAGGCGCTCGGTATTGCTGAAAAGCGCCTGCCGTAACTGCCTTATACTTAGTGTAATATCACTGCAAAAATACTGCATGCTTTTTGCAGTGCTACTGCAAAGCCGTTGCAGCGCCACTGCAAAGCTGATGCAGCGTCACTGCAAAACTGTTGCAGCGCTACTGCAAAGTAGTTTGCAGTGTCACTGCAGACCGTTTGCAATAACTTTGCAGAGTGCATGCAATGACACCGGCATGGGTAGCGTGCTCACTAACTAATAAAGAACAAATCCTTACTATATTATGAAACGACTGATTACTTTCTGTATCATCTCCTTTGGAATGCTCACGGCATCTATGGCTGCGGAGAAGCATCCTGCGGACTATGTGAATCCTTTTGTCGGTACCACCAACTTCGGTACCACGAATCCGGGAGCCGTCTGTCCCAATGGAATGATGTCCGTAGTGCCCTTCAACGTGATGGGGTCGGAGGACAACAAATACGATAAAGATGCCCGCTGGTGGTCTACTCCCTATGAGTATCACAATTGTTTCTTCACCGGATACTCGCATGTCAATTTGAGCGGTGTGGGCTGTCCGGAATTGGGTTCTCTGCTGCTGATGCCCACTACGGGAGAGCTGTCCGTAGATTATAAGGAATATGGAAGCCGCTATAAGGACGAGCAGGCATCCCCCGGATATTACAGCAACTTCCTGACCCGCTACAATGTGAAGACGGAAGTGACGGCAACTCCTCGCACGGGTGTGGCGCGTTTCACCTTTCCTGCCGGGCAGAGCCATGTGCTGCTGAACCTGGGCGAAGGCCTGACCAATGAATCGGGAGCTTTTCTGCGCCAGACGGGTAAATGCGAGTTTGAAGGTATGAAGCTGCTGGGTACTTTCTGCTACAACCCACAAGCCGTTTTTCCCATCTACTTTGTGATGCGTGTCAACAAGCAGCCCGCCGCTTCGGGCTACTGGAAGAAGCAGCGCCCCATGACCGGTGTAGAGGCCGAATGGGACCCCGATAACGGACGCTACAAACTTTACACCCGCTACCAGAAGGAACTGGCGGGAGATGATATCGGCGCCTATCTTACATTCGATACCGAAGAAGGCGAGCAGGTGGAAGTCCAGATGGGAGTCTCTTTTGTGAGCATGGAGAATGCCCGCCTCAATCTGGATACCGAGCAGCAGGGAAAGAACTTCGGTCAAGTGCTGGAAGAAGCCCGTCGCCGCTGGAACGATGACCTCTCGCGCATCCTTGTGGAAGGAGGTACGGAAGAGCAGAAAACCGTTTTTTATACGGCACTCTATCATACGCTGATACATCCCAATATCCTGCAAGATGTGAACGGGGAATATCCCGCTATGGAGAGTGATAAGATTTTGACTACCCAAGGCGACCGTTATACCGTCTTTTCTTTGTGGGACACTTACCGCAATGTGCACCAGCTTCTTACGCTGGTATATCCCGAACGGCAATTGCAGATGGTGCGCTCCATGCTCGACATGTACCGCGAACACGGCTGGCTTCCCAAATGGGAACTCTACGGACGTGAGACGCTGACCATGGAAGGTGACCCTTCCATTCCCGTCATCGTCGACACCTGGCTGAAAGGTCTGCGCGACTTTGATATAGAACTGGCCTACGAAGCCATGCGCAAGGGAGCCACCCTGCCGGGAGCGGAGAACCTGCTCCGTCCGGACAATGACGACTACGTGTCATTGGGATATGTGCCCCTGCGGGAGCAGTATGACAATTCCGTTTCGCATGCCCTGGAATACTATATTGCCGACAATGCTTTGTCGCGCATAGCCGCTGCGCTTGGCAAGAAGGAGGATGCCCGTCTGTTCCACGAACGTTCGCTGGGCTACAAGCATTATTACTGTAAGGAGTACGGTACTTTCCGTCCTATCTTGCCTAACGGTGAATTCTATGCTCCTTTCGACCCGAGGCAGGGAGAGAACTTTGAGCCGAACCCCGGATTTCACGAAGGTTGTGCCTGGAACTATACTTTCTATGTTCCCCACGATGTGAAAGGGCTTGCCCGGCTCATGGGTGGAAAGAAGCCGTTCGTAGACAAGCTTCAGCGTGTGTTCGACGAAAGACTGTACGACCCTGCCAACGAACCGGACATTGCATACGCCCATCTTTTTTCTTATTTCAAGGGTGAGGAGTGGCGCACGCAGAAAGAGCTGCACCGCCTTTTGCAGAAGTATTTCAAGAATGCCCCCGACGGAATTCCCGGCAATGATGATACCGGAACGATGTCCGCTTGGGCTATCTTCAATATGATGGGCTTTTATCCGGATTGTCCCGGAGAACCGGCTTATACGCTGTCTACTCCGGTATTTGATAAGGTGACCATAAAGCTCGACCCTAAGTATTGGGGACGCGACCAACTGGTGATAGAGACGGAACGCCCGTCGGCAGAGTCGCTTTATATCCGTGAAATGGAACTGGGAGGAAAAAAACTGTCCCGATATCGTATCACTCATGAAGAACTGGTGCAGAGTGGAAAACTGCGATTTAGTCTTCGATAGGTATTGTGAGTCAGGATAGCATCGGTGATGGTTTAGGTTGCCCGTCGTTGACAGAGTTCATGTCAGTGGCGGGCTTTTCTATGCAGGTTGGCTTCCGGTAGGTTGATAGGGTATTTCGAACCAGAATTCGGAACCTTTCCCCGGAATAGAGCTGACGCCCACTTTTCCGTTCATTTTCTCGGCAATCATGGTGCAGATGGAGAGTCCGAGACCCGTGCCTTGTTTAAAACTGTTTAGCTTGACAAAGCGTTCGAATACATCCTTTTGCTTTTCAGGAGGAATGCCGCAACCGGTATCACGGACAAAGAAGCGAATCCTGTCTTCTTGCGGCAGGTGATAACCAATGTCGATGAAACCTTCTTCCGTATGCTTGAGGGCGTTTGACAGATAGTTGTTCAGTACTTGTCTTACCCGTTTGGGGACTGTGTGAATAATACAGTAATCCGCACCGGGCAGGAGACGTATACTGACTTCGGACGGAAGTTTCAGTTTTGCCATCGTCTGCATTTCATCAAGCGTCTTGTTTACATCCATATCTCCTTCTGTGAATTCGAGAATGCCGGCTTCGATGCGTGACAGGTCGAGAATATCATTAATCAGTTGCAGCAGCAGTTGGGTGTTTTCTTCGATGATATGTATGTATTCCTTTGTATCTTCGTCTTGTATTGCATCGGAAAGTATGGAGGAGAAGCCGACAATGGCGTTTAGCGGAGTGCGTATCTCGTGGCTCATATTGGCAAGAAAAGCCGATTTCAGGCGGTTGGCTTCTTCTGCTTTCTCTTTGGCTGCCAGCAGTTCGGTGATGTCCAGTGCAGAACTGACAATCCACCTCTCTTTCCCTTTGTTGTAGGACACCAGCGTTTTGTGAAACGACAGAATATACTCTCTGCCTTTGGGATTGACAAAGTGTTTGATGTAGGACTGGGGAGTTTCCGACTCTTCAACTTCTTTGTCTGTCTCCTGAATGAAATTATCTTGCATTAGGGGTTTGAACTCCTCTTCATAGTGTCCCACAATATCCTCAGCGGGGACTTCCATCATCTCTGCCGCTTTTTTGTTCCATATCAGGTAGCGTCCTTCATCGTTTTTGTCTTTTACTGTCGTGGCGATGGGGAGGTTCTCCAGAATACTTTCAAGGAAGAAACGGTATTTTTCGTTTTCCCGGCGTTGGACTTCATCTTCCGTAATGTCGCGTATGAAGGCTATGACATAATTTCTGTTGAGGTAGACCATGCGCACTGCGATATATAGTTTCTCACCACTTTCTATTCTTATCTTTAGGGTCAGGCTGTCCGAAGTGCGGGTATTCAGTACGCGTAACAGCGACGTCATGTATTTCCGGCATTCATCGGCATCTGTCACTAAATTATTGATATTTAGAACTCCCGGATTCAGGAACGGAAGTCTGTTTGCCTTTTCGGTAGGTGTATTAAGTAGTTTTACGACAATACCTTGTCTGTTCAGCAGATATACTGGAATGTCTATTGCCCGGATAATCTGTCTGTTCAGACTTTTGTATTTATAATTTATCCAGTATAGAAAGCTTGCAGATGTAGCGGCAATCAACAGAAATAACTGTATTTCTCCAAATAATGTAAGATGCATACGCGGTGTCTTTCATTTCGTCTGTCCCCATTGACGAAGGTTATTATATAAAAAGCGCGAGGACTGTTATTGCCTATCTGCATTCGAGGCTCTGGAAAATGCCCACGTCATAAATAGACAACAGTCCCCACGCCTAAGTATATAATAACATAGACGTGAAGAAACTGTTGCTATCATCCCATGACGTTTATTGAATTTTCCAGATTCCGAATAGGCAGGGATAATAACTTTCGCTTCTTGCGTTCTTATCGAATCAAGTCAAAAATGGCCGTTATCACTATAACTGCCAAGACTTTGGTGCAAAAGTAGTATATTTTTCGGGATGTACGATATGATGAGGAGAATAAAGTGTATATGCAAACAAAGCGTGATGGTATTTGACCGTCACGCTTTGTATAGCTTGCCATTAAAAGTTGTTAGAGAGAATTGTTAGAGGATTTATTTCATGGCTTCTATGGTGTATCCTTGTTGTTTCAGAAGGTTCAACACTCCATTGTCTCCGGGCAGGTGCCCGGCGCCGACTACGAAAAGGGTGGGGGCTTCCGTCATGATGGTAGGCATCTTTTCAACCCATGCCTTGTTGCGGTTGTCCAGCATGGCTTCCATCTCACCGGGTAGTGGGTCACATGAATTGCCGTCGCGCTCTTCCATCAGTTGCAGCATGGCGTCCAGGTCTTGCTTTTCATAAGTGGCAATCAGGCGTTTGCTTTGGTCGATACCTTTCTCAATGTCGCTGATGGCGCAGTAGAGGAGGCTTGCCTGGCGTTGCAGCGTCTGGCTGTTGAACAGAATGTCTATTTGTGACTGGGCTGTTTCCAGACCGCCAATTTTCTTGCCTTGCTGTGCGGCCTGCTGCTGGAAGTAAGTGTCAAGCTGTTCTTGCGGGTTGAAGCCCGGAGTGTGTTTCATGTAGAGCAGGACGACAAGCTGCTGGTTGATGGCAGCCGGTTTCAGTTGTGCCAGCATGGCAATGTCCACCATCATGTTTTCCTTGATGGCTTTGCCTACTTCTTCGTATTGTTCGGGAGTAAAGAGGCTTTGCAGCGTGGTGTCTTTGGGCATCATCATCTGCTGTTGCATGCTTTGCATGAAGGCGGGAGTCGCCATTTCGCTCATCACGACCTCACCGTAGACTTGGGTGGTTTCGTTCATGGCCTGCGGCATGGCGGCGATGCTGTCCTTGATGCTGAGTGGAGAGAGGTGATAAGTACCGAAAATATAGGATGGTTTCTCTAATCCTTTACCGGATACTTTCCATAAAAGTTGTGCATTGGCACTCAGCGCAATGCTGATGAATAAGAGGATGCCTAAAAGTTTCTTCATTGTTTTCTTCTTTTAATAGTTTCTGGACTATCAGTCGGGAAAGAGTAAAGAAAATCACAAGAAGGGGAAAAATTAGTATCATTTTATTCTTCCTCCGCAGAGCCAGTGTTGGGTGTAATATTTTTCCCGGAGGTTGCTGACTATGACTCCCTGGCTGGTGCTGGCATGTATAAACTTGCCGTCCTTGAGGTAGATGCCTACGTGTGCCACTTTTTTGCGGGAAGCACGGCTGGTGAAGAACACCAAATCTCCCTCACGCAAGTTGCGGCGGGAGATTTTACTGCTCTCTTTCAGTTGCCCGTCTGTGCTTCTCGACAGACGGGTGTGGTAAACTTTCTTATACAGTTGCGATACCAGTCCGGAGCAGTCCGTTCCACGTTTGCTGTCGCCACCTGCGCGATAGGGGGTGCCTATCCATTCGGAGGCATGGATGTATAGCTTGTGGTTGTCCTGCAGTTCAATATCCACTCCCAAACGGACGGATGCCTGCGCCAGGGCTTTGTAGTCCAGGCGTGGCGCGGAAGTATGGCAGGAACTTAAGCCTATCAATATGATGGTAAGAGCTACTATATAAGAAAGATATTTTTTCATGCTTCCGAATTTTTTTCTTCTACCGTTTTATCTTCTTTTTCCGTTATTTCTTCTACGGCTTCTTCTTCTACCGTTTCTTCTACTACGGCTTCTTCCTCCACGCCGACGTTGAAGTAAGCTTCCAGTTCCTGCTCGGCAGAGTTGTTCTCATTTCGTATATCGCGGATAATAACACCGTTTTCCAGCAATGCAATACGCGGGCAAACGTCCACTGTATGATTTAGGTTATGGCTGGAAATGATGACGGTGGCTCCGTGTTCTTCATTGTATCTTTTCAGCAAGTGTTTGATTACGGACTGTGAACTGGGGTCAAGGAAGTTGAACGGTTCATCCAGAATCAACAGTTGCGGATGGTGGAGCATGGCGGAGATGATGCCGATTTTCTGCTTGTTTCCGGCAGAATAGTTGCGGATGAATTTCTTCTGGCCCATTACCTCGCCGTTCATGAAGCGTTCGAAGGGAAGCAGGCGTTCGTCTACCTCCTCTTTCTTCAGACCGTACATCTTACCGATGAAGTAGAAGTATTCTTCGGGGGTGAGGTAGTCTATCAGGAAACCGTCGTCTATAAAGGCTCCCGTGAAGTTCTTCCAGTCCTCGCTTTTGCTGACGTCAATGTCATTGATGGTTACATTGCCCCGGTCTGCCTGCAGCAAGTCAAGAATCAGACGGAAGAGGGTGGTCTTGCCTGCACCGTTGTTGCCTACCAGTCCCAGCATATCGCCTTGCCCGATGGTGTAGTTCTCTATATCTACGGCTTTTTTTGTGCCGAAATTCTTTTGTAAATTGTTGATGCGTATCATGTTAGTGATTGATGTTTAATGATTTCTATTTCTGTCTACTGTCCCTGAAGCCTTCCATATTCTTGTAGCGGCGTTTCATGAGTCGGTGATATACATTCATCAGCCAGAATTTGGAAGTGGCGATAAATGCCACGCCGATGCCGATAAGTATCCAGGGGGTGACCTCTTTGCCAAAGATGGCATTCAGTGCAAAAAGCAGCAGTAAAGGTATGCCGAAAGCACCTCCTGAAATCAGATTCTGCAGACCGGTGCCTATATTCTGCCGGCTGGTCATCTTTGAATTCAGGTCGGTAGTCTTGTTGTTGTAGACTGCCAGTTGGAACAGACAGCAGTATACGGCTCCCGGAATGAATATCAGCCATGCAATGCAACCGAGTACGGATACCTTCCCGGTAACCATACCGGGAATCATCAGAATCGTAGGAATGAGCAATGCAATGCTGTACAGTATGTATTTGGCACGCAGCAGCGAGTAGATAGATTCCTTGCGGCTCATCAGTCCGTCAATGTAATTGCCTTCGTAACCCATCAGTGTGCTGAGGAACATGATGCCGAAGATAATGTAATTATAAAGGACGAAGAAATCTCTCAGACCTCCGTCATACACATCGGAAAAGCTAATGATACTACTGAACATTATCACTACACCGGTGATGGAATAGAGCGAACGCTTACAAATCTTGTTGCGTAGCAATAACTTGAGTTCCAGTCTCATGTATTCGCCTATTTCGCCGTAGCGGTCGAGGAATTTGTATTCGGATACATGTTTTATCCGTGTATCTTCCACTTTGTTCAGTTCATTGTAGATGAGTTTCTGCATCAGGATGCGGTTGATGAACCACATGAGGGCGATGGCAGCCAGTACACCGATGAATGACAGTATATTACCGGTGATGAACCCTTCTCCCAGATTGACAAAACAGTCGAAAAGCGGACTGTTGTCCGGAATGAATAGTGCGGCGGCAATGCCACCATATACTACTACCGGTAATGCCAGCCACCAGATGCGCTCACCCATCAGTGTGCGGCACAACAAGAACCAGTAGTTATTGAATACCATCAGCAGCCAGATACCAATGCAATAGGTCAGCACACCACTGATTCCATAGAATTTGGTGACGGTGATGATGGAAAACGGAACAAACAGAAACAGCCAGAACAGATTGAAGCCATCCAGTCCGGAACGGATCAGCAGGAAGTCGATAAGACGGTTCCGCTTGATGGGAAGCAGCAGGTAGGGCTTCACTTCCTGGGTGGGTGTTTTTTGGAAAGGCAGGCGTATCAGGAAATCCAGCACAAGGACAAATATCAATCCGGAATTCATTACGTGATAGGCTTCTGTGGCACCGCCGTCAAAGGCGAATGCAAAGGTCGTACCGAAGAATATCAGGTAACCGGCCCAGAAGACAAACATGAAGTACATCCAGAATTTTCCGAATTTACTTTTTTCGTACATCGGATTTCGTTTTTCTGCCAGTTTTCCGTGCTTGCGCAAATCTAAGAAAAGACTCATAGTATTTGTATATATAGAGTTTGTATAAAAAAAGCTGCGCTGCCTTTCATCGAACAACGCAGCCTTCTGTGTGTATGGCTCTCTTATTCTTTGTCAGGAGTTTCAGGACTGATCATTGATACCTCAATCTCGTTCTTCTGCTTGAACAAGTCGTCGGTGAACTTTTGGATGTCCTTCACGGTGATGCTGTTGACAATCTGTTCGTAATCCTTTATCGGATTCATACCGGTGAACAGGTATTCGTCAATGCTTCCCAGCCAGTAGCTGTTTTCCTTCAAGTCTTCGGCGTGTTTTTTCAGCATGAACTCCTTCACTTTATTCAGGTCTCCTTCCGACGGACCTGCTTTGGCGATGTTGTCGAGTTCTGTAAAGATAATCTGCATCAACTTTTCTCTTTTTGCCGGAGCGGTTTCGAATATAATTTGCAGAAGGGCCTTTTCTTTCGGATATTTGCTTAACTGGCCGCCTACATATACACCGTAAGTGCCACCTTCGTCTTCACGTACCTTGGCTGTATAAACCAAGTCAAGAATCTGGCTGGTCATATCCAGCAGGATGTTATTTTTCAGGTCGTACTTGCAGTCACCGTTCAGCAGGACAAAATTCGACGCTTTGGCAGTTTCCTGCTTCCTTACGAACTCATTCTTATAAACTCCCTGGCGCATGTCGACTTTATTGTCCTTGAATGTTTCCTTGCGGTTGATGGCAGGCAGTGAACCCAGGTACTCGGCGATGAGTGGTTTCATTTCCTCCACATTCACATTTCCTACAAAGATAAAGGTAAAATCGCTGGCATCTTTGTAGCGGTCTTGATACATGGACAGAATCTTGTCATAATCCATCTTGTCAATCATGTCCGCCTTTATTCTGGCTCTTCTGGGATGGTGCATGTAAATACCGGCCGAGACAGAGTCACTGAACGCCACCTGGGGATTCATTTCCATATTCTGCAAAGCAGCTTTGTTGCGGTTCTTGTAGGATGCGAAGGCATCGTCGTCACGGCGTGGAGCGGTGAACGTCAAGTAAGTGAGCTGCATCATTGTTTCGAAGTCTTTCGGTGAACAGCTGCCATTGACGGTTTCTGTCTTGTCACCGATACCATAGCTGACGGAAGCTTTCTTGCCGGCCAGAACTTTTTCCAGGTCTACGGCACTGAAATTACCCAGACCACCGACACTCACTGCATCCAGTCCGTTGATGTTGATGATTTCCGAGTCGGGGAACAAGGAACTGCCGCCCAGGCTGACTCCCTTCATGCGGATTTCGTCTGCCTTGAAGTCTGTCTTCTTGATAATGACCTTGACTCCGTTGGAGAGTGTCAGCGTTGTAGTGCTGAATATATCGTCTGTCTGCTCGGATACAATCTTTCCGCCTTTCGGGGCTTCGGCCATCAAAGGTTCATCCGATACCTTGTCTACGTAGGCAGTCAGTTTTTCAGCTTTAATGTCTTTCAGAATCTTCTTGATTGCATCTTCTGTCGGCATTTTCAATCCTTCCTTATCCGGACCGAGAATTGCGACTACCTGGTTACTGTCTGTCACGAGGGCTTGCATCATCTGGTTCAGTGCGGCAACCGGAATGGCGGGAGCTATCTGATTGATGATGGCGTATTCGTTTTCGATGCCTGGAATCGGTTCGTTATCGAGGAAATGACGGACATATTCATCCACGTACTCTTCATTCTTGCGTTTGTCACGCTCGTTATAAGCAGATTCCAGTTGGCGCAGATATTCGGCACGGGCACGGTTGTATTCCGTTTCCGTAAAGCCGAATTGGCGGGCGCGTTCTGTTTCGCGCAGGAGAGTGGCTATTCCATTTTCTATGGCATCTTCCTTGCAGACAACGACACCGGTGAAGGCATCTTTGGTTTTGGCAACAAAGAAATCATCGTCATAAGTGGCGGCATATATATAAGGAGGATTGGCGGTCTGTACCAATTCGTTCAGACGCGCATTCAGCATATTGTTGATGAGCGTGGTTGCATAATTCTGTACCAGATAGCCCATGTCGCCTTTCTGCTCGTCAGGAGTGGCTTCGTGCTTGTTGAAGATGAGGGCTTGTACATTGGACTGTTCCTTGTCCTGATAAACCAATACAATAGGCTCCTTGTTGTCGTTTACCGGATAGTACTCGCGTTTGGCAGCATTGGGCTGGGCGGGAATATCAGAAAACATTTTCTTGATTTGGGCTTCGATGGCGTCCACATCTATATCGCCAACTACCACAATACCCTGAAGGTCCGGACGGTACCACTTTTCATAGTAGTCTCTCAAAGTTTGCGGTTTGAAGTTCATAACGACCTCCATCGTTCCGATAGGGAAACAAGTGGCATACTTCGTTCCTTCGAACATGACTGGAAGCATCTTCTCCTGGAAGCGTTGTATGGCGCTCATACGGGTGCGCCATTCTTCGTTGATGACTCCGCGTTCTTTGTCTATTTCCTTCGGGTCCAGGGTCAAATCGTTACTCCAGTCGTGCAGAATCAGCAGGCAGGAGTCGATGGCTCCCGGAGTAGTGACCGGCACATTGGAAATGTTGTATACGGTTTCGTCTACGGAAGTATAGGCGTTCAAGTTCTCACCGAATTTCACCCCGATACGCTCCAGGTATTGCTTCAGTGCATCACCGGGGAAGTGGGTCGTTCCATTGAAACACATGTGTTCCAGGAAATGGGCAAGGCCGCGTTGGTCGGCTTCTTCTTGAATGGAGCCTACCTTTTGGGCAATGTAAAAGTCGGCCCGGTTTGCAGGCTGGCTGTTCTTGCGGATATAATAGGTCAATCCGTTGTCCAACTTTCCGATACGGACATTTTTGTCGACCGGGATAGGCGGCATTTGCTGTGCAAATACCTGCTGAAAATTGCAGCAAAGAATTAACGCTACAATCCATAAACCACGTAATAGATGTTTCATATTATTATGAATTTAAATTGTTCTTGAACTATCTGTCGGACAGCCCTTGGATAAATCACAACTTCTGTTGTTTTTTTCGGATTCCATTCCGGATAAATGGAATTTATCTGACTGCTTCCCGGATGCGGACCAATTTGGTCAGCAGGTCTTCCAGCAGGTCGAGTTTCAGCATGTTGGCGCCGTCACTCTTGGCTACGGCGGGATTTTCGTGGGTTTCGATGAACAGTCCGTCTACACCTACGGCAACACCGGCTTTGGCTACGGTCTCGATAAGTTGCGGCATACCTCCCGTGACGCCACTGGTCTGGTTGGGCTGTTGCAAGGAGTGGGTTACATCCAGGATGACGGGGAAACCGAAGGTCTGCATTTCGGGGATGCTGCGATAGTCGATGACTAAATCCTGATAACCGAAAGTAGTTCCGCGTTCCGTCAGCATGACGTTCCTATTGCCTGCTTCCACTACTTTATCAGCCGCAAAGCGCATGGCAAGCGGAGAGAGGAACTGCCCTTTCTTGATGTTGATGGTTTTTCCGGTTTTGGCGGCGGCTACAAGCAGGTCTGTCTGCCGGCAGAGGAAGGCGGGAATTTGCAGAATATCCACATATTCGGCAGCCATGGTGGCTTCTTCGGCTGCATGAATGTCGGTCACGGTAGGTACTCCGAAGGTGGTGTGCACTTTTTGCAGTATCTTCAGCGCCTTTTCGTCGCCGATGCCCATAAAGGAATCCAGGCGGGAGCGGTTGGCTTTGCGGTACGACCCTTTGAATACATAGGGGATTTGCAGTTTTTCGGTGATAGTCACGATACGTTCGGCAATGCGCATTGCCATTTCTTCTCCTTCGATGACACATGGACCTGCCAGTAGGAAGAAGTTTCCGGCAGGATTATTCTTTAATTCAATCATAGGTTGTTACTGATTAAGTATTTTCAATTGGGTATAATCAATGTTATTGCTTCATGCAGTACGCTGATGTCCAGTGGAAAATGACGGTCGAGAATACGTCCGTCCAAATCGACAGAGGCATTTTGCGCACGCAGCACTTTTACTTTTTGCGTACGGTAGGGCATCACTACCTTATGGTTCAGAATCCGCCCTTGGATAAGCATCCACAATCCCGACCATAGTTGCAGCAATTCGGGACGGTAAATGACGGAAACATCCAGCCAGCCATTATAGGGCACTGCACTAGGCGCTTGTCCGTATCCCCACGCACTGCCTATGCAGACAGTCATGATGCGTCCGCGTATATGCTCGCCGTTTATCTTGAGATGCATGCGGTACAGCTTCCGTTCGAAGATAATGGATAGCAGTGCCATGAAGTAAGAGAGGAACTTCACTCCCCAGAAACGCTTGCACTGGTCGGTGATTTTCACGATACGGGCTCCCAGGCCTATGTTGATGGCATTGAGAAAGTAGCGTGTCAGATGCTTTTCACCGTCGTAATAATAGCAGGTACCCACGTCTATTTTCCGGCGGCGGTTGTTGATAATGCAATCCACCGCTTTCTTGTAATCCGAACTCATTTCCCAATAGTCGGCAAAGTCATTTCCTATACCATTGGGGATGATGCCGATGGCTATATTCTCCTTGTCCGGTGCATTGGAAAGCATGATGCCGTTAATGACGTCATTCAGTGCGCCGTCACCGCCTACTACAACAATGGTGCGGTAGCCGTTGTTGGCGAGGATGCCTGCCAGACGCTCTACCGAACCGAACCCTTCGGACTGCACATAGTCGTAAGGCACACCTTTGCTGTCCATGTATTCTTTGATTTCTTTCCACCGTTTCTGCACTTTCCGTGTTCCGGCTTTGGGGTTGTATATCACTCCCAACTTTTCGGGTTCTGCACTCATGATTCTATTTACAATTTGACTATTTACTATTTACGATTTAAATCACCCGGTCACTTTATCATTTCATCATCCTTCCAACTTCTTCTTTACAAAAGCTATCTTTTCTTCCATCGGCCACCGGGCATTCATCCAATGGATGGTAAATCCACGCCGTTCCATACCGCGGAACCAGGTCATCTGGCGTTTGGCAAACTGGTGGATGGCTGTTTCCAGTTGCGTGAACATCTCTTCATAGGTCAGCTTGCCGATGACATAAAGTGTCAGATACTTGTATTCCAGTCCGTAATAGATGAGGTCATCCGGTTGGATGCCTTGCTCTATCAGACGGCGCACTTCGTCTATCATTCCTTCTTCCAGGCGCTGGTGCAGGCGGCGGGTGATTTTCTCCCGACGCAATTCCCGGTCGATGTCCACACCTATGATGAGGCTGTTCATCTGGGGGAAGGAACGTTCGTCTACTGGGGTATGGGCATAATACTCTTCGATTTCGATGGCTCGTATGGCACGTTTGGCTGTGTCCACGTCCGTAGTATTGTGCAGGCTTTTGTAACCTTTCAGTATGTCGGTCAGTTCTTCCAGCGATTTGTCCGCCAGACGGGTGCGCAACTCAGGATTCTCGGGTACGGGCAGCAGACGGTAGCCTTTCAGCACTGATTCGAGATACATTCCGGTTCCTCCACATACAACGGGCAGGCAACCTTTTTGTTTAATAGTCTCGTAAGCATTCAAGAAATCACGCTGATACTCGAAAACATTGTACTTATAGCCCGGGTCGGCTATGTCGATGAGGTGATAGGGAATCTGTTTCCCGTCGACGGTATAGTCGGCAAGGTCTTTGCCGGTGCCCAGGTCCATCCCCCGGTAGATTTGCCGTGAATCGGCACTGATGATTTCCGTATGGAGTTCGGCGGCCAAGGCGGCTGCAAATGGAGTCTTTCCTGAGGCGGTAGGCCCTAATATGGCGATTAAATCATAGTCTGGCATATATAAGTTCTTGTTAATCTCATTACAAAGATAGTGCAAACCGAATGCAGAATAAAATGAACTCGTTCATTTTTTATGCT
>OGNO01000485.1_pt1 | contig 29129 bp, 14 predicted proteins | sample 1573491 | NCBI WGS metagenome assembly OGNO01 (sample SAMEA2581900, study PRJEB24529) | metagenome | biome: Human gut stool | place: China | collected 2011
TGATACACAATAATTATTGGATAAACGTGGTCCGCTCCTGCGGACAGCAAGTTGTGTTTTCGTTAAACGAAAACCAAACGGTTTAACGGCTACCGCCGCCAAACCGTTTACCCAGGATATGATGCTCCAAAGTCGCATATTCATATCAGTATAAAGGAAAAAATCAAGTTTCATAAACAACAGAGTAAATTATTATCTATATTTACGTTAAGAATCACATAGAAAATCATGGATAACCTTTATATATTTGCAAAATAATCACATTAACATGGATATGCAAATAGATAATATAATACTTCAACTCCAGCAAGATAACAAATATGCATTTAAACAACTCTATGAACAATATTATTCACGAGTCGTAGCTTTCATTGTCGGAATGGTAAAAAAAGAAGATATAGCCAATGATTTAGCACAGGATGTGTTTGTTAGTTTATGGCTTGGCAGAAAGAGGTTGGATATATCCCAAAATCTCCAGAATTATATTTTCGTTGCATCCCGTAATGCAGCCATTAACTATTTGAAGAAAGAATTTGCTCATGTGCATGAGCAAATTGAAACTGTGCAGGAAAAAATATACATAGAATCAAATGTTGAAGATTCAATATTTGCCAGAGAAATTAATTTGCTAATTGAAATGGTAGTTTCAGATATGCCAAAACAACGGCAGCTTATTTATCGAATGAGCCGAGAAGAAGGTCTAAGCAATAATGAAATTGCCAATAAGCTGGGAATATCAAAAAGAAGTGTTGAAAATCAATTAAGTATAGCTCTAAAGGAAATCAGGCAATCTATATCAACTTATGTTATTTTCCTACTCTATATGTTATCATAAGTTAAAATTTTGTTTTATAGATGTGAGTATATCCATTAGTTCTTGTACTTAAAAAAAAGAGAATTATGGACTACATTCATGAAATCATAAAACGTTATTTTAAAAACAGGTATCCACAAAATCTGGAAACAAAAATCCAGCAATGGCTTTGTGAGGACAAATTTTCAGAAGAAAAAGATGAAGCCTTGTTTCAGTGTTGGAATGAACTAAAGTCGGATTCTGACAGTTATTGTTCACAAAGTTCATGGAAAAATATTTCTACCCGTTTAGGTTTTAAGACATCTACTGTCTCTTGGAGAAAGTACTGGTATGTTGCAGCCTCCCTTCTGTTGTGTGTTTTTATAACGACGGTATGGTTCTTGCACAACTATGACACTACAAAGACACTGATTGTAAAAACAGGTAAAGGAGAATATAAAACAATAATCTTATCCGATAGTTCCACTATATATCTGGGACCATCTTCCGAAATAACTTGTGCAGAGAATTTTACTGATACAGTTCGATTAGTCAGACTGAAAGGTGATGCTTGGTTTGAGGTTACCCATATGTCGGATAAACCTTTTATTGTTAAAAGTACGAATCTGACAACCAAAGTTATAGGAACCAAATTCAATGTGAGAGACTATAAAAAAGATACTTGTGCCATTGCATACCTACTCACAGGGGCGATTGAAGTTCTCGCACCAGAAAATACATCAGGCTATATATTAAAACCCAATGAGTTTTTTTCTTACAATAAGTTAACACACCAAACACGCATCTCTACCCAAGAACGAGTTAGTTTGTCATTCAAAAATGCAACATTGGGAGACATAAAGAATACTTTAGAGCAGAGGTTCAAAATATCAATAAAGTTAAGTGGCTACTCAGATGAAAGGTATACTATTGATTTTGAAGAGACTGCATCAATTCAGAAAGTCATGGAAACATTGTGTTTATTGGATGACAACTTATCATGGGAAAAGAAAAATACAGGACAAATAATTATTTATGTAAAATCAGAATCACGATGAAGACAAAAATACTTGTTTTGATATTCTTGTTAGGATTTATTATTGAACATCCTATATATTCTCAAGAACATAATGGTAGAACCTATACTATAAAAGGGGCTTATAACTTGGTCGAATTTATAGAAATGCTAAAAGAAAAGACCGGTTGTAAGATAGCCTACAAGGAATCGGACGTAAAGAAAGGAAAAAAGATTAGTGTTGATTACAAAAATACCCCCATAGATGTTATTCTTAAAAACGTATTGAAAAAATACGGATTAACCTTTATACAACAAGACGACAGAATTATAATTAAACAGGAATATATACATTCGGAAGGAGGTATAAGAGGGGCAGTCAAAAACAAGTTGTCTTTAACACCTTTGGAATATGTCAATGTCGTATTGTTGGATGCTAACAATAATCAAATAGATGGCACTTCTACCGACAGTTGCGGAATTTTTAAGTTCCCTAATCTCAAAGTAGGACGTTATCTTATAAAAGCAAGTATGCTTGGATATACTTCAGTATTATCGGATTATATTATAGTTACGTCAACGAAAACAAGCAATTTAGAGTTATTTTTGGAGGAAAATTCAGAGAATCTTGATGAAGTGACCATCATCGCATCAACTCCAAGAAATTATCCCCAGAATATAATGTCACTTACTGGAGGGAGGATTTTGAGCATTGAAGAAACAAACAGGTTTGCAGGTAACTTTGATGACCCTACAAGGCTGGCATCTTCATTTGCCGGCATAACATCTGGCAGCGTGAACTCGAATGCTATGGAGATAAGAGGAAACTCTCCACAGTTTGCCCAATGGAGAATGGAAGGTATTGAAACACCTAATTTGTCGCATTATGCGGATATGTCAGGTTTAGGTGGGGGCATATTGACCGGATTAAGTTTACAGACAATGGCAAATTCGGATTTCTATTATGGTGCTTATCCAGCAGAGTATTCTAATTCGTTGTCTGGAATTTTTGATATGAAAATGCGAAATGGCAATACTACGGATTTTGCACATGCTGTTCAATTAGGCATTTGGGGATTAGATTTATCATCAGAAGGACCAATAAATAAGAAAAGTGGAAGTTCGTACCTCTTTAATTACCGTTACTCATATTCTGGTTTGGCGGATAAGATTAGTGGTTCTGACGAGGGGCTAAATTATCAGGATTTGGCTTTTAAGATAAATTTGCCAACAAAAAAATTGGGAACTTTCACATTTTGGGGTATCGGACTCTTGGATAAAATAATTCAAAAACCGGAAGATGACCCTAAACAATGGGAAACATCAATGGAAAGACAAGAACAGAAGGCTGACTTCCAAAAAGGAGCAATTGGAATGGCATATACTTTATCTTGGAATGATAATACATATCTGAGAAGCAATGTAGGCATAACCTATTCTGGAACCAAAGCAGAGAATCATATTTATGATAATGAATTAAATAAAATACCTGCCGCATTTGCAACAAAGCATGAGACCAATCTTCAAATCAACGCATTCATCAATAAACGCTTTAATGCTTTCCATACAAATCGGACTGGAATAAGTTATACGGGAATATTCTATGATTTGGATTTTAATACAAGCCCCAATGTCGGATTATTCTATCCAATGGAACGCTATGCTTATGGGAAAGGACAGAATAATGTCTTATACATATATTCAAGTTCCCTTTTTCAGTTAACAAACAAATTGAAAATGAATGTAGGGGTAGGTACTCAGTATTTTGATTTAAATAAAGCATGGACTATTGAACCGCGTCTAAGTTTTAAATGGAACTTTCATTCAAAGCAGTATCTGTCATTCGGATATGGTCTTTCCAGCAGAAGGGAGAGGATTGAGTATTATTATACTCATGTTCCCAATCAAAAGGATATAGACAATACCCGGTTGGATATGGGTAAAACACATCAGCTTAATCTGACCTATGACTGGATGATAACAAACAATCTGAATTTAAGAATAGAGCCTTATTTCCAATATTTATATAATATTCCAGTGGAAGAGAATTCTTCTTTTTCCATCATCAATTTTAATGCTTTTATTCTTGATAAGCAATTAGCCAGTACAGGCAAAGGGAAAAACTATGGTATTGATATATCATTGGAACATTATCTGAAAAAAGGTTGGTATTGGATGGTAAATGGCTCCTTGTTCAAATCAAAGTATATGGGAGGAGACAAAATTTGGAGAAACTCTCGTATGGACAGAGGCTTTGTTGTTAAGGCTCTCGCAGGAAAAGAATGGACTTTAGGAAAAAAAGGAAACAAGATATTGGGTGTCAATGTAAAATTAACCTATCAAGGAGGAGAACGATACTCGCCTATTGATTATATCGAATCCGAGAAGAATCATTTTATTGAGGTTGATGAAACAAAAGCATATTCTCTTCAACTGCCTCCTTCTTTTATTTCTGATTTATCAATAAATTATAGAATAAACAAGGAAAAAGTGTCTCATGAGTTTTCTTTTCAGTTACTAAACTTGAATGGTTTTAAGAATACATATTATCAATATAACATATTAACAAATCAGGTGGAGAAGAAGCATAGTGCATCACTTGTCCCCAATATACGATACAAACTGTATTTTTAACAAATAAATTAAACGTATGATAGTAAGAATATTCGAAAATAAAAAAACAACGAAATTATCTTATGATAAGAAGATAATTCAGTGCTATTGTGCGTTTAAAACACATCTTTTCGAGAAAATCATAGTATTCGTCGTTTTTTCTTTTTTTGCCGACATTCTCAGTGCGCAAGAGGTATGGACAAAGGAGGATTCTATTAAATTGTCTAAAATATTGAATGATGAAACGCCGATTTATATAGATGATGCTTTAAAAAAAGAGTTGGAAAATAGCTTTATCGGAAGTCCGATAAAAGAGAATAGTAACTCTTGGAATGATTTTATATTGGATATTAAGCCTGACGATTATTTTGTTCGGAAGCATCATACCATAAATCTGAATGACATTTTTTACAAATCGACATCCGGTAAGTTTTTCAATTTAAACAATGAATATTTAAAACTCAAAAAGTTTACAATAGACAGTCATATAGACGTAAATGTACCATTTATATACATACAACGAAATACGAATCTTATGTTCCCACTGAACAGGAATTTGCATTTCAATATATCCGGTAGTTATACCATAGATAAATCTCATAGTCCTGTACTTCCGATAACTCCTACTCCCTATTCTATGGGAGCAGGATTCTCCTATAATATAGGAAAAAATATTACGATTGGTCCCCAAGTAAACTATCAGTTCAATATTATACAAAAAAGATGGGAGTGGTTTTGGGGATTAAAAATGTCAATAACATTTTAAGAGTTATCTTAAAATTTAATAGAAAGATTATCAGTAAACAGGCACATATTTATGAAATATAAAAGAATTATAATAGGTTTCCTGATTTGTACAGGATTTTCTTTATCTGCTTTCAGTCAGACAACAGGAAAAGTAGTAGATACAAACAAACAGCCTGTAGAAGGTGCTACAATTGTCATGCAGTTGCCGGATTCCACCTATCTGGGTGTAGCCATATCTGCGGCTGACGGTACGTTTACGTTGGAGCAGGAACCAGACAGTTATCTGCTCATAATCCAACACCTACTTTACCAGACCAGACAGATAAAGGGGAAGACAACAGATGCAGGTATTATTACTTTGGAAGCAAAAGACTACAATCTGGAAGAAGTGGTAATAAAGGGAGAAAAACCATTGGTTAAAGTTGAAGACGGACGGCTTGGCTATGACCTTTCCGTACTGTCGGAAAAGCAAGCTGTAAGCAATGCCTACGAAGCCATAACCAAACTGCCGGGCGTACAGGAAAAGAACGGAACGCTTTCTCTTGCCGGAGCTAATTCTCTCACAATAGTGGTAAACGGCAAACCTACTACCATGACCTCTGAACAACTGGAAACATTGCTGCGCAACACTCCAGTAAACCGCATAGAAAAAGCAGAGGTAATGTACAGTGCCCCTCCGGAACTTCATGTACGCGGAGCTGTTATTAATGTGGTGATGAAACGCTCTCATGACTATTCCTTTCAGGGTGAAGTGAGTACCAATTATCAGAACAGATATTTCAGCAGTGGTGGCGCAAACGGAAATTTCCGCCTCTCCACTCCAAAACTCACTTTAGATGTAATGTATGGAGCAGACAATATCCAAACAATGGAATATACAGAACTGTTCTCCAGACACACCTTGAACGACAATGTATATGAAATAACACAGGACGAGAAACTGAGTTCCAAAAGCTGGATGCACAATGTGAGAACTGCTTTGGAATATAACATCAACGAAAAGAATCATCTGAATGTAGCCTACACGGGAAGTTTTACACCTGACGGGCATAACCGCAGCATAGCAGACGGAAGTTTTCAGCAGTCCAGCCTTGATAAGTTCACGGACAATAAGATGAATAATATAACGGTGCGGTACAGTTCTGGTATCGGTTTGGAAGTTGGCGGCGATTACACACGCTACACATCAGACAATAACCAGACCATGTTCACCCAACTATCTGATAAAAGCAAAAGTTCGTACACACTGACTGGCGGCCAGCGAATAGACCGCTATTCAATTTATGCAGACCAGAAACATAATCTGACAAACAACTGGGGCATCGGCTACGGAGTAGCCTACCGTTATGCAAAAGATTATGATTTTCAAACATATAATAATGTAACAGGTAATATACAAACCGAAAATACAGAAGCCAAACTTAATGAACAGACAGCCAGTTTTTATTTTTCACTGAATAAAAACTGGGCAACCGGAACTTCGTTTTCTGTTTCTGCCACAGGAGAATATTACACCATTGGCAACTATCACAAATGGGCAGTCTATCCGCAAGCCTCACTGACATACCTGAAAAGCCCGAAACATATCTTCCAACTGTCTTTATCAACAGACAAGACTTATCCGGGCTACTGGGATATGCAGTCGTCCGTTACATATCTGAATGGATATTCCGAACTTCAGGGAACACCGGGATTGCGCCCTATGACAAACTATAACCTGAATGGTACGTACATACTGAAACAGAAGTATATTTTCGGTCTGTTCTACACGCATACATCCGATTACTTTGCCCAAACACCTTATCAGGCAACAGGCCGACTGGCATTGATATACAAAAATACCAACTGGAATTATATGCGTATGATAGGTGTGAATGTCATTTTGCCGCTCAGCATGGGAAACTGGTATGATGCAAGACTCACGCTTGTAGGCATGCAGGCACGGCAAAAATGCGACCGTTTTTTTGATGTACCATTTGACCGCAAAAAATGGCTGTTTATCGGCACACTTGACAACAGCTTCAAAGTAGGCAAGAACCTATCCTTTGAATTGATAGGAAACATACAGACACCTTTCATTCAGGGAACGTTGGATCTTGCCAGTTCATTTAATCTCACAGCCGGAATGAAATGGAATTTTGCCAAGGACAGATGTTCGCTTACGGCACGTTGCAGTGATATATCCAACTCCAGTATGCCGGATATGAAGGTTCACTTCAAGGAACAATATTTGGATATGGATAGCGGATACTATACCCGTACTGTATCTCTGAATTTCACATACCGTTTCGGTGGTTATAAAAAACAGAAAGTAAAAGGAGTGGATATATCACGATTTGGACACTAAAAAAAATGAAAAACAAATAGTGCAACGTAATTTGTATTAGATGCTTACTGATAATGGTTTATGCTATCAATGCTCTATTAATCAATAGTTTACTGGTGGTAAGCCGGAAATATGGTCGTAGCCTTTAAGGGTATATTCTAAGTGGTGAATATTTAACCCTTTTAGTTATTATTAACTCATCTACGGTGTCAATACGAGCGATTTATTCTTTTTTTCGGTGCAATTCGTTTCCGATATTTCACTTCTATTTGGGCTCAATGTCTAAGCCAATACAAAGGTACAATATTTTATCCGATATTGTCTGTTACTTATTGTTTTTTGGAAATAATTTTATTGTAGATATTATTACCTCCACAAAGGCTCTTGTTCCCAATTACGAGGGAAGCCCAACAAGCGAGTTTTCACTGATGGATGGCTTATCAAGAGTTGCTTGAAATCGGTAATGAATGTATTTTCAAGAACAATGGAGTTGAGCCAATACACAACACAGCATAATTGTGGATAAAGAGTTTGTTCTCGGAATGAGAAATCAGCAATCCATGTATTTGGCATACGTTCTGGCATCTTTGGTTTTACTGGAAAGACACGGTTGGACAGTCGTGAATGATGAGCACAACAATTACGAAGCACCGCAAGACACTCTAACCAGCTTCTAAAAAATTTGTGATGATTCAAACCGAACTCTCTTGCGACAGCATGTTTTGCCGTGGCATTTGAAAAATTGGAATAGAGCTTAGAGAGTGTTCCCATTGAGATAACCTCCAATGTTTTCCATACAGGAGGCAGCTCTGGTTCGTTGTATTTGCGGAAATGCTCAGTAATAAAATCATCGTGTGAGCGTTCCACCTCTTTACGGATAACAGCTAAATTGGTAGCAAAACGAGCCTCATTGGTGGCAAAGTTTTCGTCCATAAACCAAAATGCTCCAAATTCAAGAGCAAAGTGCTTGATTATTTTTGTGCGAACAGCAACTTCAATCGTTTGAATGGCAGTAAAGAGCAAAGCCCTAAGTTGCTTATCAAAGGAATACAGGTCGATAATATCTGCAAAACGACAACCTTCTCTAAATTGATGCGTAGTGTGGTCAGCTTCAAAATGTCGCCAATAACCAGCAAGACGAAAATAGCTTATGATGTCAAGGGCTTTAACAGCTCGCTCAACATCATCAATAAGCAAACCTCTTTCTTTGAGAATATCAATTTGTTGTTCCGTGGTTATGGCTCGATTTGTATACCTGACTCCCATAAATAAAAATGTCCCGCTGGGTACGCTAATCTTACGGGAAGCGAGCGGGATTTGTTGGTGCAAAGGTAATTAATTATTTCTAACCTACCAAACAATAGAGCAAATATCAAACAGATATTTTTATCTTACCGCTTCTTTTTCAAATGTTTTTCCGTAATTCTGTACTCGGATTTGGGTAACCATTTCCATGCATTTGAAAATAAAGAAGCGTTATGCTACTCTTGTAAGTGCGAAGCTTGAGAAACTAAACACAAAATCAACAAGAATAGGCATGGTAGTTCCCACGTTATAGCGTGGGCTGCTTTACCATATCTGTTGATTTAGGTTTTCTCAGGACCTGCACTTTAAAATGTGGTTATTGGCAGTGTCACACTTCTTTTTTAGGAGAAAGTGTTACGACAAAAAGAAAAAAGTCAATAGATCTAGCAGCTCAATCCGGGGCAGCTAACGAAGTTGTGTCTAGATATGGATCGGCCTCAAAAGAACATTTAGTATCCTATTCTGGTGTTGACTCACAGTACATAAATGGGATTAAAATTTGGAATAAATAAATCGGGTGTCTTTCTGCAAAGAAAAAGAGTCGTTCCGATGCGTTTCCAGGGCTCACAAGGCTCAAGGCTCACTTATGCGGTATTTTAAACCTTGGTAGATGTGTAAGTATTTGCTTTACAGTCTGTTTGGTGGGACAAAACGTGCGGGTTGAATATTATTCTTTGGTCTTTGGAAAGTTCAGGATTGTCTTGACTTTGTCTGTCGTTTTATAGAATTTGTGTTTGCTTTGACCAGGCTTGTTTTTTGCCGGGTTTTATTCATAATGGCCGGATCAATGGATATGGGCACATTCGGATTTTTCACGATGCCCGGAATGACCAAGTGATGATGTCAATAGAAGTTTCTTTTATTTATACATTTTTCTTTCCGGTAAATGTCGGATGCGTTCGTGTATGTCTGGGGCTCATTATATTATTCATTTTATTTTTTAGAATATAGTCTTGTCCCCTTCTTTTTATTGTAATTAATTAAAAATCAGTGCGTTATTAGGTTTCTTGAAGCTTGTTTTGGGCTTAAATACCGCCTAAGTGAGCCTTTGAGCCCTGAGCCTTGGAAAGCTTGGTGAAAAGACCTTGTAATTCCTTTCAAAAGACCTGTTCTTTGTATAAAAAGACCTTGACGTTTTTTTAAAAGAACCTTGTCTTTGACGCCAAACATCAGGACCTTTTTTTTAAATGTCTGGATCTTTTTCAAAAACAACAAGACCTTTTTTCAAAAGGAACGGGTACAAACGGACGGCCGGTCCGTCTCTTTTCCCAGATAGTGTAATAATTATGAAGAAACTGTTTATTTTACTTGTGTGCCTGTTGCCTGTGTTGGCACAAGCTCAAATGGAAACCTCTGTAGCCGGATTCATCCCTTTATCCGGTAGCGGAAGAATAGTATATAATTTCAATCCCGGATGGCGCTTTCATCGTGGAGACATAAAAGGCGCGGAAGCCGTACGTTTTGATGATACATCCTGGCAGGTAGTGTCTGTTCCGCATACTGTGGAACTGATGCCTGCCGAGGCAAGCGGTTGCCGTAACTATCAGGGTGTGGCATGGTACCGGAAACATTTTGTGATTCCTCAAGATATGAAAGGAAAAGAGGTGTCGCTTCATTTTGAGGGAGCTATGGGAAAACAGGTGATTTATTTAAATGGCAAGAGGGTGCAAGAGCACTTGGGAGGATACCTTCCTTTCACTGTGCAACTGACGGAACAGGGGGTACAGCCCGGAGACAGTTGCTTGCTGGCAGTGATGACGGATAATAGTGATGATAAGAATTTTCCTCCGGGAAAACGTCAATATACCTTGGATTTCGCTTATCATGGAGGAATTTACCGGGATGTGTGGATGATAGGAAAATCAAGTGTAGCTATTACAGATGCCTTGGAGGCCGATAAGGTGGCCGGAGGCGGAGTTTTTGTGCATTTTGACAATATAAGCGGGAAAAAAGCGGAAGTGTATGTGGATACGGAAGTGCATAACAGTGGAAAGCGGACGCGTACCGTAGCCGTGGAGACGGTTTTGGTGGATGCCGGCGATGTTCCCGTAAAACGGGTTTCGCAACAGGTGAAGCTGCAAGCAGGGGAATCGAAGACGGTGCGGCAACGGTTTGCAGTTCGCAATCCTAAGTTATGGTCTCCTGACTCGCCTTATTTGTATAGGATACAATCTCGTGTCAAAGCCGGACATGAAGTGTTGGATGGGGGAGTGACACGTGTGGGGATCCGCAAAGCGGAATTTAAAGGTAAGGATGGCTTTTGGTTGAATGGCAAGCCTTTTGGTCAATTGGTCGGCGCGAACCGTCATCAGGATTTTGCATACGTGGGTAATGCGCTGCCCAACAGCCAGCAATGGAGGGATGCCAAACGCTTGCGTGATGCAGGATGTACCATTATCCGTGTAGCTCATTATCCGCAAGATCCGGCATTCATGGATGCTTGCGACGAAATGGGGCTGTTTGTTATTGTGGCTACTCCGGGATGGCAATATTGGAATAAAAATCCGGAGTTCGCAAAGTTGGTACATCGGAATACCCGTGAGATGATACGCCGGGACCGCAATCATCCCAGTGTGCTGATGTGGGAGCCTATTTTGAATGAAACGCCTTATCCGCGCGATTTCGCACTGGAGGCGTTACGGATTACATGGGAGGAGTTTCCTTATCCCGGACGTCCTGTAGCGGCAGCCGATGTTCATTCGAAAGGAGTGGCGGAAAACTATGATGTGGTGTACGGATGGCCGGGAGATGATGAGAAGGCAGACCGTCCGGAACAATGTATTTTTACTCGTGAGTTTGGCGAGAATGTGGATGACTGGTATGCACATAATAATAATAACCGTGCCAGCCGTAGCTGGGGGGAACGCCCGTTGCTGGTGCAGGCGTTGTCATTATCAAAGAGTTATGATGAAATGTACCGCACTACAGGGCAGTTTGTCGGTGGGGCGCAATGGCATCCTTTTGACCATCAGCGGGGGTATCATCCCGATCCGTATTTCGGGGGCATTTATGATGCGTTCCGTCAGCCTAAATACGCTTATTATGCTTTTCGCAGCCAGTCTGCCGCGACATTGAAGCATCCTGTGGCGGAATGTGGCCCTATGGTGTTTATCGCCCATGAGATGTCTCCTTTCTCGGATGCCGATGTGGTGGTGTTCAGTAATTGTGACTCGGTTCGTCTCTCTGTCTATGACGGTACTGAGAGCCGGACGCTTCCGGTTGTTCATGCGCAGGGACACATGCCTAATGCCCCGGTGATATTCAAGGATGTATGGGATTTCTGGGAAGCACGCGAGTATAGTTATAAGCAAAAAAACTGGCAGAAAGTAAATATGGTGGCAGAAGGAATTATAGACGGTAAAGTGGTTTGCACCTATAAGCGGATGCCGTCACGCCGCAGCACGAAGTTGCGTATGTATGTGGATACGGAAGGAAAGCAATTGGTGGCAGACGGTTCGGATTTTATCGTAGTAGTGGCCGAAGTGACGGATGATAGCGGTAATGTGCGCCGTCTGGCAAAAGAAAATATCGTATTTACTGTAGAAGGTGAAGGACGAGTTATAGGGGATGCCTCTATCAATGCCAATCCGCGCACGGTGGAGTTTGGCTCTGCTCCCGTATTGATCCGTTCTACCCGCAAGCCCGGCAAAATAAAGGTGAAGGCCCATGTGCAGTTTGAAGGAACGAATGCACCGGTTGCTACGGAAATAGAATTAGAAAGTATTCCGTCAGAACTGCCTTTCTGTTATACGGAGGAGGAGACGGATGCCCAATCAGCCGGAGCAGGACTGGCCGGAAGCCCTGTTAGAACAGAAAGAATGGCGGGGAAAGTTGTGCTGACAGAAGAGGAAAGGCAAAAAGTATTGATGGAGGTGGAGAGACAGCAAACTGAATTCGGTACGGAGAAGTAATATAGATAGAACGCGGACTTATCTCGTTCCAATCTAACCAATAATTGGTATTTAACTAATTTCAATTTAAGTACCAACGGATTTTTTCTTATCTTTGATCTCGGTTTGAAGAAAACTAAATACTTATGAAGAAATATATACTTATTATACTTTGTTGCCTGACAAGCTTTCCTCTGTGGTCATATAATGTGAATATGATTGTGGAACATTATTCTGTAGATCAAGGGCTTCCTAATAATACGGTAAACTGTACCTTGAAAGACAGAGATGGCTTTATCTGGTTCGGAACCTGGTATGGCTTATGTTGTTTCGATGGAGTGAAGTTTAAAACATTCAATAAACAGGAGCACGATTCGGATGTGCCGCCACGTAAGATCCAGCGCATAGTCGAGGATAAAAACGGGTATATATGGGTAAAGACCATTGACCGTAAGTTGTATGTCTTCAATAAAGTGACCGAATGTTTTCATGCTGTTTATGATGACATGAAGAACTATTCGGAGAATATTCAGGTGATAAAATTACAAAATACGGCCGAGGGGGATGTGTTGTTGCTGACCAAAGATAAAAATCTGTTGTTGGCCGGGGTAGATGAAAAGGGGCAGGTAACTATCAAGATTCTGTTCGACTCTCGGGACGAGATAAACAAGCATGATTATACACTGAAACACCATGTCCTGTGCGAAACGGAGGAATATATCAGTTGGATAGGAACTGATTATAAGGTGTCTGCCGTGCATAAAGGAGCGGAATTGGCATCCCGGCCTGCCGATTTCATAACCAGTAAGATTAATTCCGGTGACAAGGATAGTTTTACCAGTTTCTTTGAGGATGGCAGGAAGGTATGGGTCGGAGATCATGCGGGTATTTTTTACAGTATCGATGTAAGGACCGGTTTGGTAAACCGGTATGTACTTTCCGAAATAAAAGGTGCGATCAGCAATTTGCTGGTTACTCCGGCAGGTTATGTCTATCTCAGTGTGGCCGGACAAGGTACATACGAATATGATTTGGCCGAGCGCAGGTTGCAAAAGATAAATACTGAAATGAATGACGCTATGGTTACTCATGCATTCATAGACCAGTATGATAAAATATGGTTTCACGAAAATGAGAAGGCGCTGATTTATTATGATCCGTTGAACCATACCGCAAAACGGTTTCCGTTTACCATGTTCGGCAAGATAACCACCCTGTATTCGGAAGATGCCGGCGAAAGAGGGCTTTTTTTCCTGTCTCCGGCAGGAGAGGCCTGGTTGTTCGACAGGGAACATGCGGAGATGGTTTATATTAATAAGTTGAAACAACTTTCTAATGATAGGGCAAATCAGCAGTTTTATCATCTGATGTTGGATAATGACGGGGTATTGTGGCTTTCCTCTGCCGATGAAGGGGTGTATTGCATGAATTTCCCCAAGAAGCAATTCAATCTGCTTTCGTTGTCTCCGCAATCAGCCGGTCGGGAAAATTATGCGACAGGGGTAAGAGCCCTTTTCCAATCAAAAAGTGGCGATATCTGGGTGGGCACCCGTTGGCAGAGTGTTTATCGGATGGACCGGAACGGTGTAACCAAACATGTTTTTTCGACAGGTGACGAGCATATAGGTAATGTATATCACATCATGGAAGACGACAAGGGAAACCTTTGGTTCTCTACCAAAGGCGACGGATTGGTGAAAGCTGTTCCTGATGAGAAAGCTGCAGGTGGTTTCCGTTTTAAACGCTATCTGCATAATTTGTCTGATTTGTCGTCGATCAGCGGGAATGATGTGTATTTCACTTATCAGGATGAAAAGAAACGTATCTGGGTGGGTACTTTGGACGGAGGATTGAATCTGCTTTGTGAGGAAAATGGGGAAGTCACTTTTAAGAATAAATATAACGGATTCAAGAACTATCCTACGTATGGCCTTTATATGGAAGTGAGAAATATGATAGAGGATAATGACGGGCGTATGTGGGTAGGTACGATGGACGGGCTGATGTCTTTTAAAAACAACTTTGCCTCAGTGGAGCAGATTGATTTTGAAACCTATCGTGGTTCCAACCGGGTAAATTATGCCGATAGCGATGTGTACGCGCTTTATAAAGACGAGTTCTCTCAGATATGGGTATGTGTGTTTGGTGGAGGATTGAGCAAATTGTCGGGATACGATGAGGAAACGCATAAGCTTTCATTTAAATCGTATGGCTGGGAAGACGGATTGAATAATGATGTGGTGATGTCTATTATAGAAGATGATAACGGTTTTCTTTGGCTTGCTACAGAAAAAGGACTCTCTTGTTTTGACAGAGCGACAAGCCAGGTGCGTAACTATGACAAATATGATGGCTTTCCTCCGGTTGTGATGGAAGAAAACACCGCACTGAAAACGCTGGACGGAGAACTTTGGCTGGGGTGTAAAGAGGGTATCCTGACCTTTTCTCCCGATAAATTGGAAACGAAAAAGGTCGATTATAATACATTCATTGTAGGATGTCAGATATCAAACCGGGATATACGCAGCTATACGGAACATCCCATTATTGACCGGTCCATTACCTATACAGACAGGATTACATTGAATCATAACCAGTCCATGTTTACTTTAGAGTTTGCGGCGTTGAACTATAATAATCAGAACCGTGTGTCTTACAAATATATTTTGGAAGGATATGAAAAAGAATGGCACTATAACGGGAAGAACCGTATAGCTTCCTATACCAATGTTCCTCCCGGTAAGTATCTTTTCAGAGTACAGACACTGGATGAGGCAAATCCCGGTTTGGAGTCTTTCCGTGAGTTGACCGTTGTCATTCTGCCGCCTTGGTGGGCCAGTTGGTGGGCGTATGTTATCTATATGATTATAGCCGTAGCCTTATTGCTGGTGGCTATAAAATTATCTCTTTTCATGATTAAGGTGAAGAATGATGTGTATATCGAACAAAAATTGTCCGAATTGAAAATCAAGTTCTTTACCAATATCTCGCATGAGTTGCGTACTCCGCTGACTCTGATCCAAGGGCCTATTCAGGAACTGAGAGAAAAGGAGAAACTATCTCAGAAAGGAATGCAATATGTGGATCTGATGGAAAAGAATACCAAACAGATGCTGCAACTGGTCAATCAGATATTGGATTTCCGTAAAATACAGAACGGCAAGATGCGTCTGCATGTGTCGTTGTTCAACCTGAATGAGATGGTAGACTCTTTTGAGAAAGAATTCAGGGTGATGGCCGAAGAAAATGAAGTCAGCTTCACGTTCCAGCTGGCCGGTGAGGATATCATGGTATGGGCGGATAAGGAGAAAGTGGCTATCGTGATCCGCAACATCATCTCCAATGCGTTCAAGTTCACTCCTGCCGGGGGAAATATTTATGTCACGATGGGAGTGTCGGATGATGACAGGCATTGTTATGTACGGGTGGAAGATAGCGGTGTGGGGATTCCCCAAAGCAAGCTTTCCGAAATCTTCGAGCGTTTCTCGCAGGCTGACAATGCACGTGGCGCTTATTATCAGGGAACGGGCATCGGATTGGCTTTGTCTAAGGAAATTATCAGTCTGCATCATGGGGAAATCTATGCAGAGAGTCCTGAAGGGAAGGGAGCGGTCTTTACCATTGAATTGCAACTGGGTAAGGAGCATTACAAACCGTCGGAAGTCGATTTCTATATGGGCGGGGAAACGGTGAGTGTTCCTGAGGCTGAATCTGTTTCTGCCTCTGCCGGCAAGGAAAGCGAGGAGGAGAAAGAACAGCCTGTCGATTCGTCTTTGCCTACCGTGCTGATTGTAGAAGATAATAAGGATTTATGCAATATGTTGAAGCTGCAATTGGAAGATAAATTCAATATTTATATGGCCAATGATGGTGTGGAGGGGCTGAAGAAAGTACATCTTTATCATCCCGACATGGTAGTCACCGACCAGATGATGCCGAATATGGATGGAATAGAGATGTTGCAACGCATCCGTAAAGATTTCCAGATCAGTCATATTCCGGTGATTATCCTGACGGCGAAAGGTAATGATGAAGCGAAGACCAAAGCGATAAGCATGGGAGCGAATGCCTATATCATCAAACCTTTCAGCAAAGACTATCTGGTAGCACGTATCGAACAGTTGCTGAATGAACGTAAATTGTTCCGTGAACGTGTATGGCAGCAGCCCGAAGAACATAAGGAGGAACAGGATACATACGAACAGTTCCTGGTGAAGAAAGATGTACAGTTCATTGAAAAGATTCATCAGGTTATAGAAGAGAATCTGGATAATAGTGATTTTAATATAGATACTATAGCATCGACTATCGGGCTGAGCCGCTCGGCTTTCTTTAAGAAGTTAAAGAGCCTGACCGGGTTTGCTCCGGTGGATTTAGTGAAAGAGATTCGTCTGAATAAATCAATAGAGTTGATTAAAAACTCGGATATGAGTATTTCAGAAATAGCTTTTGCCGTGGGCTTCAAGGATTCCGGTTATTTCAGTAAATGTTTTCGTAAGAAATATGATCAGACTCCGAGGGAATATATGAATGAATGGCGTAAAGGTTGATTTCTTGACCTTATAAAGCAGGAATCCCGTAAACAGATGTAGGCGAGCGTCGTGTTTGCGGGATTGTCTTATTTGTTTGCTAAGTTATTTTTGGACTTTATTAAGATTTAGTGATTACATACTTTTTTGTGATTCGTCTTAATTCTAAACAATAACTAGATTACGATGAATGTGAAAAAAATTATCAGTTTAATCATGCTCCTGTTTATGTTACTGCCTTTGGGAGCACAGAATTCAGAGGGAAAACAACGCTATAAAATAGCTGCGTGTGACTGGATGATGCTAAAGCGTCAGAAGATCGGTTCTTTTCAATTGATGAAGGAACTAGGAGGTGATGGCATAGAAATGGACATGGGAGGCTTGGGAAAACGGGATACTTTTGATAATAAGTTCCACCAGCCCCATTTCTGTAAATTATTTAAAGAAACAGCACAGGAACAGCATATTGAAGTCCCTTCTGTGGCGATGTCCGGATTCTTTGGACAATCTTTCTTGACTCATCATAATTATAAAGCTTTAGTGCAGGATTGTTTGAATACGATGAAGGTGATGGGGGCCCAAGTAGCTTTCCTTCCATTAGGCGGCATAAAAGAGGACTGGACAGTAGCGGGTGATGCACGTCAGGAGTTGGTAAGCCGTTTGCACGAAGTGGGAGAAATGGCAGTGAAAGATGGAGTAGTGATAGGTATCCGTACTCCTTTGGACGCCGGAGGGGATATAAAACTGTTGAAAGAAATTAATTCGAAAGGTATAAAGATTTATTATAGTTTTCAAAATGCGTTGGAAAATGGACGCGACCTCTGTAAAGAGTTGAAAAAATTGGGAAAGGATCGGATTTGTCAGATACATTGTACGGATACAGACGGGGTTACTCTTCCTTATAATACCCGTCTGGATATGAATGCCGTAAAGCATACCCTTGATAAGATGGGGTGGAGCGGATGGCTGGTCATTGAACGGTCACGGAATAAGGATGAAGTCCGGAATGTAAAGAAAAACTTCGGGACGAATGTCGCTTATCTGAAACAGATATTTCAACAAGAAAAATAAGATAATATTTTAATTTTAAAAATGATTCTATGAAGAAAGAAAATGCATTTCTTCAGAAGCTGGACAAGATTGGCAACTTGACACAAGTGGTCTGTCTCAGTCTGTTTCTGACAGGAGTTTCTGTTCAGGGAGTATCCGCTGAGAAGGATTTCCTATATCCCAAGTCGGTGCAACAGACTAAAACTGTCACCGGACAGGTGGTTGATGAAACTGGTGAACCGGTGATTGGTGCCAGTGTGGTGGTGGAAGGAACTACAAACGGTACCATTACTGATTTTGACGGAAGATTTGCTTTGCAAGTCCCTTCGGGCAAGAAGGTTGTCATTTCATTTGTGGGGTATGTGCCGCAAACGATTGCTCCGAAACAAGGAAAAGACTTTAGAGTGGTGCTGAAGGAAGATTCCAAAATGCTGGACGAAGTGGTTGTAGTCGGTTACGGTACTCAGAAAGCAAAAGATGTGACAGGATCTATCGGGGTTATTACTCCTTCGGAAATTTCAGATTTGCCGGTGTCGAATTTGGGTGCTGCGCTAGCGGGACAGATACCTGGTTTGAGTATCAGTGGTGGTGACAGCCGTCCGGGTGAAGGGGCAACTATGTCTATTCGTCAATCTTTCTCGTATTCTAAAGATGGTGGTAGTACTAATCCGATGGTCATAATCGATGATGTGATTCAGATAGATGCCAACAGCGGTCTTCCGACATTAGAAACTTTCAATGCCCTTGATCCTTCTGAAATTGAAAGTATTTCAGTCCTTCGTGATGCCAGTGCTGCCATTTACGGTTCCCGTGCTTCGCAAGGTGCTATTATTGTAAAGACCAAACGAGGTAAATCAGGAGCTCCCAAAATCAATTATTCAGGTAAATTCGGATTTAATGATGCAGTGGGACATCCTAAAACCTTAAAAGGAGCAGCTTATGGACGTTTTGCCAATTCCTTTAATTTGGCCAATAATAAGATAAGTATGGATCCGGATGGAAACTGGATGAATAAAATTTATAATGAAGCGGAACTGGCCGAGATGGATGGCTTGAATTACAATTGGCTGGATGAAGCCTGGTCCGGCGCTTTTACAATGAACCATTCGGTCAATGTAAGTGGCGGTAGCGAGAAAGCTACTTATTTTGCGGGTGCTTCTTACTATACTCAGGGGGCGAATCTTGGAAAACAGGATTATAATAGATGGAACTTCCGTGCAGGTGTGGATATCAAATTGACTTCCGATTTGAAATTTTCTGCAACCATAGCGGGTAACCAGCAGGAAACCACATCGAGTTTTACCAAAGGTTTAAGCAATTTGAACGGTTATGGGGGAACTAAGCCCGGTGAATCCGGTGATTATTTGGTTCTTGCTCATATGCCGAATTATTTGCCATGGGAGATAACATTGGATGATGGTAATACCTATTATACATCTCCTTTGTTGAATAGTTACTCGAGTGCGGGTAATGCAACATCGGGCAATAAAATGAGTACATGGAATTATTTTGCTATGGAGAATAATGACGGTTCTTATTCCACGAATGATAATTTCAGTTATGATGCCAACTTCTCCGTCACTTATGCCGTTCCGTTTATCAAAGGTCTTTCATTCAAGGGAAGCTATGCGTTGAAGCGTAGTGCCAGTGATAGTGAGCAGGCATTTATGCCATTTACGTTGGCTTATCTGAAAGCAAGCGATGCATTGACACCCGGAAATCGTTTTTATAGCGATCATCCGTCTGTTTCCGATTATCAATTAAAAGAATTTACGGGAAGCACTCGTGTGGTATATTCAGACCAGATGGCTAAAAACGAGCAATTGAACTTCTATGTGAATTATGAAGGAAAGTTTGGCAAGCATAGCATTGCCGCCATGGCTGCAGTGGAAAAAATGCAGGCTTATATGCATTCCAAGCGGATGTTGTTTAATAACCCTGACCCGGATGGTTATTTGGGTACTTCGCCAAGTGCGGGAGCGATGGATACAGGTAATTCTATTACATATAAATACAAACAGGGTTCTTTGTCTTATTTAGGTCGTGTAAGCTATAATTATGCCGATAAGTATTTGTTCCAATTCCTATTCCGTAGCGATGCTTCCACTAAATTTGCTCCGGCCAATTATTGGGGCTTCTTCCCGGGTGTTTCCGTGGGGTGGGTAGCTTCGGAAGAAGAATTTATGAAGAAGTTGCTGCCGTCATGGTTTGAATACATGAAAGTACGTTTCTCATGGGGACGTACCGGTAAAGATAATATCAAAGCATGGGGATGGAAGCAACTCTATTCATTGGATCCTAGTAGAGGATATGGATTCGGTTCTAACGGTGGTATCCTGCAAACGGGTATCAAGCCGGGAGCGACTCCTAATCCTGATGCGCATTGGGATAATACCGATAAATTTAATCTTGGTTTTGATTTGCGTTTCCTCAATAACCGTTTAAGTGCGACTGTGGATGTGTACTATGATATAAACTCTGACATCTTGAATCAGAATATCGGTGGTATCATAGGTACTCCTATTTTTGCAGGAGGTGCTTTGACAGAAGTGAACTTTGGGCGTATTGATGCTTTTGGTAGTGAATTCTCTTTGAATTGGCGCGATAAAATAGATCAGGTGAAATATAATATCGGAGTGAATTTTGGATTTAATGGCAACAGGGTAAGAGAATGGCCCCAGTCTGCTCCGAGTTATATACAGGAAAATTCTGTAAGAGAGGGTGCTTCTACTATATTCCCTACATACGGGTATAAAGTATGGAGAGGTACAAGTTCCGGAGATGGTATTTTACGGAACAGTGATGATATTGAGAATTATTGGAACTATTTATCGGCCAATGCAGAAGCCGCAGGCACTTCTCCGGAATATTTGGGCGTAAAAGATGCCAGTCAGTTAAAACCGGGTATGTTGGCTTATCAGGATTTGGGTGGCGTATTGAATGAGGATGGTACGCAGTCGGGGCCCGACGGACGTATTGCCAAGACCCAGGATTATGCCAAACTGAATAAGAGTGGAAAGACATATGGTTTTACCACCAAACTGGGGGCGGAATGGAAAGGTATCAGCTTTAATATGATGATTGCCACTTCATGGGGTGGTTATCGCCAGATTGACGTCAATAAAATCACAACATCCAGTGGGGATATGCTTTGGACACCGGACTCATTCTGGGAAGATATGTTTGATGAAAGAAATAATACGACGGGGAAATATCCTAATTTAGGTTTAGACAACAGAATATCAGGATCAGTAATTGCACCGTCTGATTTTTGGTCTATCAGTACGTTCCGTTGCTATATCCGTAACTTAAGTATCGGTTATACGCTGCCTAAGGCATGGTTGTCACCTTTAAAGATCCAGTCGGCTAAATTAAGTCTGACAGGTAATAATCTATGGGATTTCTATAACCCGTATCCCGATCATTATCGTAATATGTATTGTGGAACAACTTCATTGTATCCTACATTGAGAACGTGGTCGTTGGGAGTAAATGTATCATTCTAAAATTAAAAAGAATCATTGATATGAAAAAGCGCATATTATATACTGTGTTATTGGCAGCCGGATTGGCATTTAGCAGTTGCAGTGACCAGTTCTTGCAGGATATGAATCCGTATGACAGTTATTCACCGGAAAAGACTTTCGGCATCGAATCTAATTTGGACTTATATATTCAGAATGTGTATTATAACTATTTTTATAAGTCGGGTATGACCCCTCCACAGTCATACGGCTTGTCCGGTAACTGGAATGACTATTCAACTTATACGGAGGAGAAATGGGGTATCGAGAAGAAATTTGACGCTTCCAGAAGTTTGAAAAAAGCTACGGACTGTGAAACTTATTTTGGCAGTAATCTGGCTACGAATATAAAGAATGATCCATATAGCCGTATCCGCAGTTGCAATGAAATTCTGGAAGGAGTTGATAAATATGGTCAGGACTTGTCGGAAGCTGCCATAAAAAAAGCGAAAGGACAGGCTTATTTCTTCCGTGCCATGCAGTTGTTTGATTTGGTACGTGTATACGGAGCTGTTCCTGTGGTAAATAAAGTGCTTATGGCGGCCGACCGTGAGGGAGCTAAAGATTATAATCGTGAAAGTGTGGAAACATGTGTCAACCAGATCTTGAGTGATTTAAAAGAGGCTGCGAATCTGCTTCCCACTCGTAAAGAATGGGGAAGTGACCAGTATGGACGGTTGACCAAGGAAGCTGCATTGGCATACAGAAGCCGCGTGGCGCTGGTATTTGCAAGCCCTATCTTTAATGCAGATTGGAATAATACAGGCAGTAAACGCTGGAAAGATGCGTTGGATATTACTCTAGAAGCACAGGCTTTCTTGAGCAGCGAAGGTTATGGTTTGTATGGCAATTCCGCCAAAGACTGGAATGAAATGTTCTACAAGTTTGACAATCAGGAATGTAAGGAGGTGATTATGGTCAAACTGTTGGCTAGCTCTACCTCTAAAAATGATGAACATAGTGGATGGCAGAAAACAATCCGCTTGAAAACAATGGGTGGCAGTGGTTCCGGTTATCATGTTCCTATGGGTATGTTGGATATTTTCCCGATGGCGGATGGTTCCAAAGCTGTAAATGATGACGGTGAGGCGATAAACGGGTACGACCGTTCTTTATTCTTCAAGAATCGTGATCCGCGTTTCTATTACACGTTTACTTTCTCCGGAGCGAAATGGGGATATGATCAGGATGCAGATGCCGTAGTTTGGAATTATCGTTGGAGTGAAACGAAAGAAGATGGTTCTCAGTTGCATTATTACACGGAAAATGAAGGCAGCAGTCCGGCGATAGTACGTAAAATGTCCGATCCGGCTGAAAATAGTGCAAACACATATCAATGGGATGGCACTGATGTATACGAATATCGTTATGCTGAATTGTTGTTGAACCTTGCAGAATGTTATGCAGCTACGGGGGATATAAGTAATTCAGTGAAAACAATTGGTGAAATTCGTGCCCGTGTAGGTATTCCTGCATCCAATAATTATGGCTTGGGAACGATTACCGATAAGAATGAAGCTATTAAGGCTTGTCTGCGTGAGCGTCAGGTGGAATTAGCTTATGAGGGTAAGCGTTATTGGGATTTATGGCGTTGGATGCTGTATAATGATGATGCAAGTGATAACAATACCACCTGTACTACCTTGGGTATTGAGCCGTTAAATGGTACTGCCCGTGTGGGTAAATATTTACAAGTGAAGGATTATGACGGAAAGGCAGATCCTCTTGTTTCTGTCATTGCTGATTTTGAGCCTGTAGATGTGGATAATGCGGCAGACTTACAAGCCGAAATGAATAGGTTGGGAGAGTTCTGGAGCCAGCACTTTGTTTTACAGGATAGAGAAACTCCGGTAGATAATGTGAATGGTCAGGAAGCAGTAATTTCATGGCAGGAAAACTATTACCTGTCCGGTCTGCCCTCTAATGTATTGAATATGAATCCGTGGTTGGAACAATCAAAAGGATGGTTGGATTATTATGAATCAGAAGGCACATTGGATGCTAGGAAATAATTTAATACGATAGTTTTATATCTGCTAGTTTATTATGACAGATACAAGCATTTTTGAATACATATCCCCGAAAAGTGCGTCTTGAAAAAGATAATTGTTAAGAAAAAGAGAACGGAATATAAATTCCAACTTACTTATAGCACAGATATAATTTTTTAAGAATAAAGTATGAAAAGAAAAATGTTTTTAGGACTGTGTATGGCTACTTTTATTGCTCCAGTGGCAATGGCCCAGTATCCCCAGTTGACTGAGGAAGCGAAGCAAGCCTACCAGAAAATGATGAGTGAAGAACGTCGCCGCTCTGACGAAGCCTGGGCAAAAGCATTGCCTGTTGTACAGAAAGAAGCGAGAGAAGGTCGTCCGTATATTTCGTGGGCTTCCCGTCCATACGATTTGCCGCAGGCACGAATTCCTGCTTTCCCCGGTGCTGAAGGAGGAGGTATGTACAGTTTCGGCGGTCGTGGCGGTAAGGTGATTACCGTGACTAATTTGAATGACCGTGGTCCCGGTTCTTTCCGTGAGGCTTGTGAGACAGGTGGAGCACGTATCATTGTCTTCAATGTTTCAGGTATTATTAAATTGGAATCTCCCATTATCGTCCGGGCTCCATATGTCACTATTGCAGGACAGACAGCTCCGGGTGACGGGGTATGTATTGCCGGAGAGTCTTTTTGGGTAAATACGCATGATGTAGTGGTACGCCATATGCGTTTCCGCCGCGGCGAAACAAAGGTATGGCATCGTGACGATTCTTTCGGAGGCAACCCGATTGGAAATATCATGATTGACCATTGCTCTTGTACTTGGGGATTGGATGAGAACATTTCTTTCTATCGCCATATGTACGACCCCAGCGAAGGACAATATGAATCAAAAGATCTGAAACTGCCTACCGTAAATGTTACCATACAGAATACTATCTCGGCAAAAGCGCTGGATACTTACAATCATGCATTCGGCAGCACTTTAGGTGGTGAGAATTGTGCATTTATGCGTAACCTGTGGGCAAGTAATTCGGGACGTAATCCTTCCGTCGGTTGGAATGGTGTTTTCAATTTTGTAAACAATGTGGTGTTCAACTGGGTACATCGCTCTTCGGACGGTGGCGATTATACCGCTATGTTCAATATGATAAACAACTATTATAAACCGGGACCGGCCACTCCGAAAGATACTCCTGTGGGGCATCGCATCCTGAAACCCGAAGCGGGACGAAGCAAATTGGATCATAAAGTGTATGGCCGTGTTTATGCTGATGGTAATATTATGGAAGGCTATCCTGCCATTACAGAGGACAACTGGGCAGGTGGTATCCAGATTGAAACTCAGCCGAATACAGATGGATATACGGAGAATATGCGTAGCAACCGTCCTTTTGAAATGCCGTACATCCGCATTACTTCTGCACATGATGCATACGATTTTGTACTGAAAAATGCAGGTGCCAACATTCCTTGCCGTGATATTGTGGATGAACGTATTGTAGAGGAAGTGAGAACAGGCGTTCCTTATTATGATAAGAAGATGGCCAAGGATGCTAACGGTGATTTGACCGGGCTGGCTCCTAAATCAATGGGAGAAGACGGACAGTTTAAATATCGCCGCTTGCCGAAAGATTCTTATAAACAGGGTATCATCACCGATATCCGCCAGATGGGGGGATATCCGGAATACAAAGGCACTCCGTATGTGGATACGGATGGTGACGGTATGCCCGATGAATGGGAAAAGGCAAATGGCTTGAATCCTAATGATCCTTCGGATGCTAATAAGGACTGTACCGGTGACGGCTATACAAATATTGAGAAATATATTAATGGTATCAGCACTAGAAATTGTATTGACTGGTCTGATTTGAGAAACAATTATGATACATTGGCTTCTAAAGGAAAGTTGATGTAATAAACGGAGGAAAGAAGACAGGATATGATACAAAAGTCAGGTATAATGTTTCTGTTGCTCATGGCGGTAGTCATTACCGCCGGAGCAGTGGATTTGGACCGTGAAGGCCGCGATCCGGCTTACGTGGAATCTATTGTGAAACGTTCGCAGAAGATTGTAGATAAACTGGAGTTGACAGATACCGTTGCCGCCCGTGAAGTGACAACTATCATAGCCAACCGTTATTTTAAACTGAATGACATATACGAAACGCGCGATGCCAAAGTGAAGCTGGCAAAAGAAACCCTGACGGGCGATGCGAAACAAGAAGCCGTTAAAGCTGCCGAAGCTGAAAAGGATGCGGCGCTTTACCGTACTCATTTCGCTTTCCCGGCCGATCTTTCGCTCTATTTGGATGCCAAGCAGATAGATGCAGTGAAAGATGGCATGACTTATGGTGTGGTAATGGTAACTTATAAAGCTACGGTTGACATGATTCCTACCTTGAAAGAAGAAGAGAAAGCGCAGATTATGGCATGGCTTGTTGAAGCCCGTGAATTTGCCATGGATGCTGAAAATTCAAATAAGAAACATGCTGCTTTCGGCAAATACAAAGGCCGGATTAATAATTACCTCTCTAAGCGGGGATATGATTTAGTGAAAGAACGTAAGGCTTGGTATGAACGTATCAAGGCACGTGGAGGAAAGATATAAATTAATGTTTATTGAAAAGCGAAAAAGGAGCTTGCCCGGTAAAACGGTGTCAAGCTCTTTTTTATGTGTGGATAGAGAGTACAACAAGCTTTCTGTTCCGTCTTTGATATAGAAATATTCGCAATGTGTGTTTGAATCATGTTAAAAGCAGAGTATTATGTTACGAAGTTATAGAAAAAATAATAATTTAGCAACCAAATGAATCAACTAAAGAAACTATTTGCAGTGGCAGCATTGACTGCATGTGTGTTGCCTGTGGCGGCACAGTATCCTGTAATTCCTGATTCGGTAAAAATCAGAGGAGAACAACAACAAAAGGAAATAGACCGGAAATCGGATGAGGCATGGGCGAAAGCGTTACCTGTAGTAATGTCTGAGGCTACTCAAGGACGTCCTTATAAACCATGGGCATCCAAGCCTGAGGATTTAATAAAGAGCAACATACCTGCCTTTCCCGGGGCAGAAGGGGGAGGGGCCTATACTCCCGGTGGACGTGGAGGAAAAGTAATTGTGGTCAATTCGCTGGCTGACAGTGGGCCCGGAACGTTGCGTGAGGCATGTGAGACCGGTGGTGCGCGTATTGTTGTGTTCAATGTTTCGGGTGTTATCCGGCTGAAAACCCCTATAAACGTCCGTGCTCCGTATATCACTATTGCAGGTCAGACAGCTCCGGGGGATGGAGTTTGTGTAACAGGGGCTTCTTTCTTGCTTGATACGCATGATATTATTATCCGCCATATGCGTTTCCGTCGGGGGGCGCAGGATGTGTTCTTCCGGGATGATGCTTTGGGAGGTAACTGTGTGGGTAATGTTATTATCGATCACTGCTCTGCCAGTTGGGGACTGGATGAAAACATGTCTGTTTACCGCCATGTATACAATCGCGATTCCACAGGGCATGGTCTGAAGCTTCCTACTGTCAACATAACTATTCAGAACTCTATTTTCTCGGAAGCTTTGGATTGTTACAATCATGCTTTCGGGGCGACTATAGGTGGGCATAACAGTATGTTTTGCCGTAACTTGTTCGCATCCAATATCAGCCGTAACTGTTCCATTGGCATGAATGAGGATTTTAATCTGGTAAACAATGTGACTTTTAATTGGTGGAACCGTTCTGTTGACGGAGGAGATGAAACCAGCCGTTTGAATATTATTAATAATTATTTTAAACCGGGTCCTATCACTCCGAAAGATAAGCCGATTGCCCACCGGATTGTGAAACCCGAATCGAGCCGTGACAAGAAGAAACCGGATACTTTTGGTAAAGTATATGTTGCCGGAAATGTAGTGGAAGGCAATGCGCGTGTGACAAAGAATAATTGGGATGGCGGTGTGCAGGTATACGATATGCCGGACGCAGGGAAGTTTACAGATCAAATTCGTGTAAACGAGCCTTTCTCAATGCCCCATGTGACTATTATGGATGCCAAAACTGCCTATAATTATGTATTGGAAAATGCCGGGGCTACTTTCCCTAAAAGAGATGCGGTGGATACCCGTGTGATAAAGACGGTGAAGACAGGGAAAGCTATTTATGTGAAAGACGCTCCTGAATTCGTTAGTCCTTATGTGAAAAGACGTCTTCCTGTTGATTCTTATAAACAAGGTATCATTACAGATCCTCGTCAGGTGGGTGGTTTGCCCGAATATAAAGGTACTCCTGTGGTTGATACGGATGGTGATGGTATGCCGGATGCCTGGGAGGTGAGATACGGACTCAATCCTAATGATCCGGGTGATGCGGTGAAAGATTGTAATGGTGACGGGTATACTAACATTGAAAAATACATTAATGGCATAGATCCTGCAAAGAAAGTGGATTGGACGGAAGTAAAGAACAATCACGATACTTTGGCAAAACGTAAAAGCTTGATGTAAAATGAATTATAAGTTATTATTATTGGGATTTTTAAGTTTGGGGTTTGCGCGGATTTCTGCGCAAACCTTTCCTTTACAGGTGAAGGACGAAAAACTGACTTATGTGACTGATGAACGTGGAAACCGTATTCTAGATTATTCTTCTTGCGGTTACCATAATTCGGAACAGCCTATACCTGATGTGGCGAATGCCGTTTTTGTTTCATGGCAGCCTGGAGATAATTCCTCTCGTATCCAGCGTGCCATTGACTATGTATCTTCATTGGCTTTGGATAAAAATGGTTTTCGTGGGGCTGTTTTGTTGGATAAAGGAACTTTTGAATTGAATGAGAGCTTGCGTATCTCTGTGTCGGGAGTCGTGCTGCGCGGCAGTGACAGGGAACAGACCGTATTGTTGAAAAAGGGAGTGGACAGAGGGGCTTTGCTTTATATTGAAGGACGGAATGATTTGGCTGTTACGGATACCTTGGATGTACTGACATCATACGTTCCTGTAAATACTTGTACTTTTCAGGTAACCAATAATGTACAGCTGGTTTCCGGAGAGCGGGTCCGGATTGTCCGCCCCTCTACGAAAGAATGGATTGCTTCTGTCGGTTGTGATATTTTTGGCGGAGGTATTTCCGCTTTGGGCTGGAAAGAAGGAGAGATGGATTTGGTTTGGGATAGGTCGGTAAGTAAGGCGGATGGAAACCAATTGACTTTGGATGCTCCTTTGACAATGGCTTTGGATAATAAATGGGGAACTGTCAAAGTGTTACGTTATAGTTGGCCGGGCAGAATCGCAGAAGCAGGTTTGGAGAATCTGACATTGGCTTCTGACTATGATAAGAAGTATCCTAAAGATGA
>OGNO01000536.1_pt1 | contig 26770 bp, 19 predicted proteins | sample 1573491 | NCBI WGS metagenome assembly OGNO01 (sample SAMEA2581900, study PRJEB24529) | metagenome | biome: Human gut stool | place: China | collected 2011
CAAACAGAACCAAAACCTGTTGTGCTACCATTACACCATAGTCCAAACTTCTTGGCGCTTTCCTCAGAAAGCGTTGCAAAGATAGAAAAATGTACGGATATACTCCAAATAAATTTATACTTTTTTTCGCTTCTCTCCATAATATGTATCTTTGCAAGATGAAGAAACATAACAGAAAAATATATATGAAGAAACTATTATTGTCTATTGCTTTAGGAGCAGGAGTTTCTGCCTTGCAGGCAGTCACTCCGTTGTGGATGCGCGATGTGCGCATATCTCCTGACGGGCAGGAAATTGTGTTCTGCTACAAGGGGGATATTTATAAGGTGAGTGCCGAAGGAGGCAAGGCCGTGCAGCTGACTACACAGGATTCATATGAATCCAGTCCGGTATGGTCGCCCGACGGTAAACAGATTGCTTTTGCCAGCAACCGTTACGGAACCTCCGACTTGTTTATCATGAATGCAGATGGGGGAGAAGCAAAGCGTCTGACCTGCCGTTCGGTTTCGGAAGTTCCTTCTGCTTTTACACCTGATGGAAAATATGTACTGTTCTCTGCGGCTATTCAGGATCCTGCGGAAAGTGCATTGAATCCGGTAGGAGCACTGACAGAACTGTATCGGGTACCGGTTACCGGGGGACGTACGGAACAGGTATTGGGTACACCTGCCGAAATGGTGAGTTTCTCTAAGAAAGGCGACTTTTTTCTGTATCAGGACCGTAAGGGTTTTGAAGATGAATGGCGCAAGCATCATACTTCTTCCATCACCCGTGATGTATGGAAATACGATGTCGCTACAGGCAAGCATACCAACCTGACACAGCGTGCCGGTGAGGACCGGAATCCGGTACTGACTCCGGACGGAACGCAGGTTTATTTCCTGAGTGAACGCAACAAGGGTTCTTTCAATGTATATCGTTTTGCGCTCAATGCTCCGGAAAAGGTGGAGAAGGTGACTTCTTTCAAGACACATCCGGTGCGTTTCCTTTCTATGGGAGCCGACAACAAACTGTGCTATACTTATAATGGAGAAATCTATACGCAAAAGGCAGGTGGAAAACCGGTGAAGGTAGCCATCGATCTGGTACGCGATGATGAGAATATTCCGGCCACTTTCACCTTTACCCGTGGGGCTACGGAGGCCGTTCCTTCTCCGGACGGAAAGCAGGTGGCTTTCGTTGTACGTGGAGAGGTGTTCGTTACCTCTGTAGAGTATGGTACCACCAAGCAGATTACGCATACTCCGCAGGCTGAATCGGGACTTACGTTCGGTGCCGACAACCGTACATTGGTATATGCCAGTGAGAGAGACGGTAATTACGGACTTTACATGGCCAAGATTGTACGTGACGAAGATTTGAACTTCCCGAATGCTACGTTGATTGAAGAAAAACCGTTATTGGCTTCGAAGGATGTAGACCGGGCTTATCCTCAGTTCTCTCCCGACGGTAAAGAAATTGCCTTTATCGAAGGACGGAATAAACTGATGGTGTATAACTGTGAGAGCAAAAAGGTGCGTCAGGTAACCGACGGTTCTACCTGGTATACCATGGCAGGAGGCTTTGATTATTCATGGTCGCCCGACGGTAAATGGTTTACACTGACCTTCATCGGCAACCGTCACGATCCGTATTCTGATATCGGTCTGGTAAGTGCCGACGGTAAAGGGGAAATCATTAACCTGACCAACAGCGGTTATGCCAGCGGTTCTCCTCGTTGGGCCATGGATGGAAATGCCATTCTGTTTACGACTGAGCGTTACGGTATGCGCAACCATGCTTCATGGGGATCACTGGACGATGTGATGATGGTGTTCTTGAATCAGGATGCTTACGATAAGTTCCGCCTGAGCAAGGAAGACTATGAGTTGCAGAAAGAACTGGAGAAGGAACAGGCAAAGGCTGCTGAAAAGGAAAAAGCGAAAGAAGATAAGAAAGACAAGAAAGGAGATAAGAAGAAAGACGATAAAAAGGACGATAAAGACAAGAAGGAAAAACTGATTACCGTCGAACTGGAAGGTATCGAAGACCGTATTGTCCGTCTGACTCCGAATTCATCCAACATTGCTTCGGCCATTGTAACGGAAAATGGGGAGACACTTTATTATCTGTCGGCTTTCGAAGGTGGTTTCGATATGTGGAAGATGGATCTCCGCAAGCACGATACCAAACTGTTGCATAAGATGAATTCCGGATGGGCCGGTATGGAAGCAGATGCTGACGGCAAGAATATCTTTATCCTGGGTGGAGGAAACTTGCAGAAAATGGATGCGGGTTCCGGAGCCTTGAAACCGATTTCGTACAGAGCGGAAGTGAAGATGGATCTGGCTGCCGAACGCGAATATATGCTTCAGCATGTGTACCGTGAAGAAAAAATGCGTTTCTATGAGGTGAACATGCATGGGGTAGACTGGGAAGGCATGGTAGCCAACTATCGCCGTTTCCTGCCGCATATCAACAACAATTATGACTTTGCGGAACTGTTGAGTGAGTTGCTGGGAGAATTGAACGTATCTCATACAGGAGGACGTTATTCGGCTCCGTCACGCGGAGAGGCCACTGCCAATCTGGGTCTGTTGTTCGACTGGAAATACGATGGAGACGGACTGAAGGTAGCTGAAGTAGTTGAAAAAGGTCCTTTCTACCGTAAGAACAGCAAGGTAGAAGCAGGAACCATTATTGAGAAGATTGATGGAGAAACGCTTCGCAAGGACGTGGATTATGTGTCTCTGCTGAATGGAAAGACCGGAAAGAAAGTATTGGTTTCTTTCTATAATCCGCAGACAAAAGCCCGTTGGGAAGAGGTGGTTAAACCGGTCAGCAACGGAGCTTTCAGCGACTTGCTTTACCAGCGTTGGGTAAAACAGCGTGCGGAAGATGTGCGCCGCTGGTCGAACGGCCGTTTGGGATATGTACATATCGAATCTATGGATGACGGAAGTTTCCGTACCGTATATTCAGACATCTTAGGTAAATACAATAACTGTGAAGGTATTGTAATCGATACCCGCTTTAATGGAGGTGGACGTCTGCACGAAGATATCGAGGTATTGTTCAGTGGAGAGAAATACTTTACTCAGGTGGTTCGCGGACGGGAAGCCTGTGATATGCCGAGCCGCCGCTGGAACAAGCCTTCTATCATGGTACAGTGTGAAGCCAACTATTCGAATGCGCACGGTACTCCGTGGGTGTACCGTCACCGTAACTTGGGCAAGCTGGTAGGAGCTCCTGTTCCGGGTACCATGACCAGTGTCAACTGGGTACGCATGCAGGATCCTAGCATGGTATTTGGTATTCCGGTAGTCGGTTATCGTTTGCCGGATGGAAGTTATCTGGAAAATACACAGCTGGAACCGGATATCCTGATTCTGAATTCACCGGAAACTGTGGTGAAAGGAGAAGATACTCAGTTGAAAACCGCTGTGGAAGAATTGTTGAAAGAATTGGATAATAAATAATAATCCGGTTGAAATAGTAAAATGGAGAAATCCCGTCTGTGCGACTGGGGTTTCTCCATTTTTTTATGCGGGAGGATGAAGTCATCTCCTGCTATCGTAAATTCTTTAGTTGCAGAATCGCTCTTCGTTTTCTGCCGCCAGTTTCTTGATTCCGTTCTGGAATGCAATAAAGCCACCTCCCAGTACACGGTTGCCGTCATAGAATACCGCCGACTGGCCCGGGGTAATGGCAGAAGCTTCGGTTGCAAATTTTACCAGCAGTTTCTGGTTTTCCAGCAGAATGGCCTGGCAGGGGATAGGCTGGCTGCGGTAACGGATACGCACCGATAGATTGCTACAAGTCAGCAATTCATTCATATCCGCCACATTGATATCTTCTACCAGCATGTGCGTAGCTTTCAGCTGGTCGGCATCTCCCAGCATGACTGTATTTTTTGCAGGATTGATTTTCAGTACATAAGCCGATTTTCCCAGGGCAATTTCCAGCCCCTTCCGTTGCCCGATGGTATAATAGGCAAAGCCTTTATGCTGTCCCAGTTTCAGTCCCTTGCTGTCCACAAACCATCCGGCACCAATTTTTTCATCGATGTCCGGACAGTGTTCGCGTAGAAACTCCCGGTAATCCTTATCGATAAAACAGATTTCCATACTTTCTCCGCCGCGTGCCTTGGCCTCAAACCCTTTGGCAGCAAGGTATTCCCGGACAGCCGCTTTGGTCATTCCGCCCAGAGGGAACATCATGCGGCGTAAAATCTCCTGAGGAAGTTTCCAGAGAAAATACGACTGGTCTTTGGTCGGGTCGTCACCGGTGATGATGTAGCGGTAGCCGTTCCGGTCTTCCAGCTGGCAGTAGTGTCCGGTAGCTATCCAGGCACATTGGGTCCGGTCGGCCCACTCACAGAGAATGCGTTCCTTGAAAAGCGGGTTACACATCACACACGGATTGGGAGTGCGCCCGTGCATGTATTCATCGATAAAGTATTGTACGATGACCTTGCGGAATTCCTTGCGGACATCGGCTACATGATGCTCGATGCCCAGCCGGCTGGCCAGTGCCTGTGCTTCCAGTACCTCATCGGGCTGCGTCTGACCGGGGGTACTGAAATGAGACGGAACATCCCAGGTACGCATGGTAACTCCTACCACTTCATACCCCTGTTCCTGAAGCATAATGCAGGTGGCCGAACTGTCTATTCCTCCGCTCATGCCTACCAGTACTCTTTTTTCTTTTTCTTTCATATAATATAATAATGTGTATCGTAAAATGAAAAAGGCTGTTTAGAAAAATACTTCAGGTTCGCGCCGGGCACTGAATTTCTCAAACAGGATGGCCGTGAAAGGAGTATGATATTCGCGGGCTTCGTTCGGACAGACCTTTACACAGGCACAACAGCGGATGCAGCGGGAATTGTCGGTGACCACCCGGCTGCCGTCGTCACTGAGGCTCAGGGCATGGGTAGGGCAGACCTCAATACATTCTCCGCAGGCAAAACAGCGCTCGTTGCATTCCGGATAAATGGGAGAGGGGTTCGGCTGTACGGTTTTATATGGGAAATTTCCTTTAATGAAAAAAGGCTCCAGCGAATCCCGTCCGGTTAATTTTTGCAGACTGTCCTTGCCAAACTGAATGGCACGTTGAAGGTCGGAACTGTCCGGACGTCCGGCTGCCACAGGCATGTCGGAAGTGCTGTAACTGTGTTCCCCGATAAAGGCACCGGCCGAAAGAGGAGTGAATCCGAGGGAAACGGCCGTATCCTTCAGTTCCAGCAGGGCATCTTCATAGTCCCGGTTTCCGTATACCGTGATGAGAATGACTGGAGCATTGACGGCTTTCAGGCGCTGTATGCGCTGCAAGGCTACAGGGGCCACACGTCCGGCATATACCGGTACGGCGATAATCGTCAGTTCATCCTTGATTTCAATGGGAGTGGTAGCCTCGTCCAGTGTCAGGTCGGTCTCTATTCTTCGGGGCATACCGATGCCTTCGGCCACCGCACGTGCGATACGTGCCGAGGTATGCGTGGGAGAGAAGAATACGATACGGGTAGTATGATATGCATTCATTGTAGTAAAATTATATAGGATAAATAAGTTACAGATACAAAGATAAGCAAATATAGGGTCAGAATTATCTCTTTTAAAAAAACGTTTTTCTGCATACTTGTTTTTCTTTTATTTGTACTTTTGCAGCTATGATGGAAGAACAACAATTTGACATACGCGATTATAAGCCTTCGGGCAAGGAACGTGATTTTGAGAACGCCCTCCGTCCGCTTCAGTTTGAAGATTTCAGTGGTCAGGACAAGGTGGTCGACAATCTGCGTATCTTTGTAAAGGCAGCCCGTCTGCGCGCGGAGGCACTCGACCATGTATTGCTGCACGGCCCTCCCGGACTGGGAAAAACTACGCTGAGCAATATCATTGCCAATGAGTTGGGAGTGGGATTTAAAGTGACTTCAGGACCGGTGCTGGATAAGCCGGGCGACCTGGCCGGAGTGTTGACCAGTCTGGAACCGAACGATGTATTTTTTATTGACGAGATCCATCGTCTGAGTCCGGTAGTGGAAGAATATCTGTATTCGGCAATGGAGGATTACCGCATCGATATCATGATCGATAAAGGTCCTTCGGCACGCAGTATCCAGTTGGACCTGAATCCGTTTACCCTTGTGGGAGCTACTACCCGCAGCGGTTTGCTCACGGCGCCTTTGCGTGCCCGTTTCGGTATCAACCTGCATCTGGAGTATTACGATGATACGGTGTTGTCACGCATTATCCTGCGTTCGGCCGGTATCCTGGGAGTACCCTGCGATGTGGATGCTGCCGGAGAAATCGCTTCGCGCAGTCGTGGAACCCCCCGTATTGCCAATGCACTGCTCCGTCGTGTACGCGACTTTGCACAGGTCAAGGGTTCCGGACGGATTGATGTGGAAATTGCACGCTTTGCGCTGGAGGCCTTGAACATCGACCGTTACGGACTGGATGAAATAGACAATAAGATACTTTGTACCATCATTGATAAGTTCAAGGGAGGACCGGTCGGTCTGACCACCATCGCTACGGCGCTGGGAGAGGATCCGGGTACACTTGAGGAAGTATATGAACCGTTCCTGATCAAGGAAGGATTCCTGAAGCGTACGCCTCGCGGCCGTGAGGTGACGGAACTGGCCTACAAGCACTTGGGAAGAAGTATCTATAACAGTAGCAAGACGTTGTTTGACTAATTATTAGGTAAACTGAAAAATATGGCTGGACTGAAATCTTTGGCTAAAGACACAGCGATCTACGGGATGAGCAGTATCGTAGGTCGCTTTCTTAATTATTTGCTGGTACCTCTTTATACGGCGGTCATTCCGTCGGCTACGGGAGGTTACGGAGTAGTATCTAATGTATATGCGTATACGGCATTGATTCTGGTGCTGCTGACCTTTGGTATGGAGACGGGATTTTTCCGTTTTGCCAACAAGCAGGGAGAGGATGCCGGAAAGGTATATGCCAATTCACTGATATTCATCGGAGGATTGTCATTGTTGTTTGTGGTGCTTTGCATGATTTTCCTGCAACCCATTTCAAACCTGCTGGAATATCCCGACCACACGGACTACATCGCCATGATGATATTGGTGGTGGCACTCGACTCTTTCCAGTGTATTCCTTTCGCTTATTTGCGTTATCAGAAGAGACCGATCAAGTTTGCGGCTATCAAGCTGCTCAATATTGTGGGAAACATCGGACTGAACCTGTTTTTCCTGTTGCTTTGCCCGTATCTTTACCGGCATTCGCCCGAACTGGTTTCCTGGTTTTACAATCCGGACTATCTGGTAGGATACATCTTTGTGTCTAATCTGATCATGTCGGTGCTACAGATGTTCTTCTTCATACCGGAACTGAAGTGCGTTACGTATCGGGTAGACCCGGTACTGATGAAACGGATGATTCATTATTCGTTTCCGATTCTGATTTTCGGGCTGGTGGGTATTCTGAATCAGACCATCGACAAGATGATTTATCCGTTCTTGTTCGACGACCGTCAGGAGGGACTGGTGCAGCTGGGCATCTACAGTGCGACCAGCAAGGTGGCCATGGTAATGGCTATGTTTACACAGGCTTTCCGTTATGCGTATGAGCCTTTCGTTTTTGGAAAGAACAAAGAGAAGGACAGTAAGAAAATGTATTCGGCAGCCATGAAATATTTCTTTATATTTGCATTGCTGGCTTTTCTGGCGGTGATGTTTTATATGGATATCTTGAAGTACCTGGTGGCCAGTGATTACCGGGAAGGACTGGGAGTGGTAGCGATTGTGATGGGAGCGGAAATTCTGAAAGGTATTTATTTCAATCTTTCGTTCTGGTATAAGCTGACAGATGAGACATACTGGGGAGCTTATTTTTCACTGATCGGCTGTTCGGTTATTCTGGCACTGAACGTCTGGCTGGTACCGACTTACGGATACGTGGCTTCTGCCTGGGCATCGGTAGCGGGATATGGCGTCATTACGCTGTTGTCCTATGTCATCGGGCAGCGGAAATATCCGGTAAGTTATCCGCTGGGAGCCATGGGTATGTATCTGATACTGGCTGCCTTGCTGTTTGGAGTGGCTTACGGGGTACATATCGAAAACACGTTGCTTCGTCTGGTGTTCCGCAGTCTGCTGCTGCTGGTCTTTGTGGGATATATCATCAGGAAAGATCTTCCGTTGAAAAGCATTCCGCTGTTGAACCGTTTTGTCAAATCTTAAAGGGTGTATTATGAAAGTAAACCAGGAAAGAAAATTTCTGATCCGTAAATTTTTCAATGAGTATCTGGACCTGAACCGGAGCAAGGAAGATGAACAGGTCACTGTGGCGGCAATCCGTTCCGGAGTGGAGTTCAAGGGAACCAATCTGTGGGTATTGATTTTCGCTACCTTCATTGCTTCTTTGGGACTGAATGTAAATTCTACGGCTGTCATCATCGGTGCCATGCTGATTTCTCCTTTGATGGGGCCGATCATGGGAGTGGGACTGGCTGTCGGCATCAATGACTTTGAACTGATGAAGCGTTCACTGAAGAGTTACCTGGTGGCTACACTTTTCAGTGTGACGACGGCGACTGTCTATTTTTCGTTTACTCCGCTCGATGATGTGCAGTCGGAGCTGCTGGCACGTACTTCGCCTACCATTTATGATGTATTCATTGCACTGGTGGGTGGACTGGCCGGTATTGTGGCGGTGGCAACCAAGGAAAAAGGAAATGTGATTCCCGGGGTGGCTATTGCAACGGCTTTGATGCCTCCTTTGTGTACGGCCGGATTCGGACTGGCTACGGGCAACCTGTTTTATTTTCTGGGTGCATTTTACCTGTATTTCATCAATTCGGTATTTATCAGTCTCGCTACTTTCATCGGGGTGCGTGTGATGCACTTCCAGCGGAAGCAGTTTATGGACAAGGCACGCGAGAGTCTGGTGCGCAAATACATTATTGCGATTTCGGTGGCTACCATGTGCCCGGCCATTTATCTGACTTACGGCATTGTGAAGGAAACTTTCTATACGAGTGCGGCTACCAATTTTATCAATTCGGAGCTGAATTTTCCGGAATCGCAGATTCTGAGCCGTGAGGTATCTTATCATGATCAGGAAATTAAGGTGGTGCTGGTCGGCCGTGAGGTATCGGAAGATCAGTTGGCTACGGCTCGCATGAAGATGGACAAATATAACCTGGGAGAAACCAAACTGACCGTTTTCCAGGGAATGAACAGTAAGGATGGGGCAGATATCAGCAACATCAAGTCGATGGTGCTGGAAGATTTCTATAAACGGAGCGAACAGAAAATTCATGCACTGGAGCAGAAATCAGATTCTCTGCAGAAGGCACTGGCCGACTTTACAGGAGCCAGTTGGGTGGACAGACAGGTAGGAGCAGAAATTAAGGTGCTTTTCCCGTTTGTCAATACGATTTCGATTGCCCGGAACCTTCAGCTGAATATCGACAGTTTGCAGATTGATACGGTGATGTTTGCTTTTGTGGACTGTACTTCTTTGCCTTCCGCTCCGGAGAAGCAGAAAATGTACGATTGGCTGAAGGCTCGTACCGGAAGCAGTCGGCTGAAGCTGGTAATGGGGGAATAATGAGAATTGCCGGCAAAGTATCGGGATTCATGTCCGGGACAGTTGAGTGGGAAAAGGCTGTGGAGTGAATGCTGACTTTTGAACTGAAGAATATAAGGGCTGTAAAATAAGGATGTTTCAATAGTTGGAAGACTATTGGTTGAGTTTACCCATATTTTACAGCCCTTGTTGTGTGTCTTCTCACAAGGTAAAATTCTCCTTGTTTTTACTTACCTCTTACTATTTTTTTAATTTCATTCAGTTTGTTCAATGCTTCCAGCGGAGTCAGGTTATTGACATCCAGGTGCAGTATTTCGTCACGTATCTGACAGAGAACCGGGTCGTCCAACTGGAAGAAACTCAGTTGCAGACCATCTTGCCGGGAAGCGGATATCATCTTCTTTCCGGTCTTTTTCTCTGTCGTGGCAGTGGCCGACAGTCCTTCCTGACGGTTTTCCTTTTCCAACTGGTGGAGTATTTCGTCGGCACGCTTGACAATGGTTTTCGGCATACCGGCCATCTTGGCTACATGAATACCGAAAGAGTGTTCGCTGCCGCCCCGTTCCAGCTTGCGCAGGAAGATGACTTTATTGTCTATCTCCTTCACCGATACATTATAGTTCTTGATGCGTGGAAACTGTGCTTCCATGTCATTCAGTTCGTGGTAGTGAGTGGCAAATAGGGTGCGGGCACGGGCTTTCTTATGTTCGTGTATGTGTTCCACGATGGCCCAGGCAATGGAGATACCGTCGTAGGTCGAGGTACCGCGTCCCAGTTCGTCGAAAAGTACCAGACTGCGCGGAGACAGGTTGTTCAGGATGTCGGCGGCTTCGTTCATTTCCACCATAAAGGTTGATTCTCCCACCGAAATGTTGTCACTGGCTCCTACACGGGTAAATATTTTGTCTACCAGTCCGATATGGGCACTCTCGGCAGGTACGAAACAGCCTATCTGTGCCATCAGGGTAATCAGTGCCGTCTGTCTCAGCAGGGCCGATTTACCGGCCATGTTCGGTCCGGTAATGATGATGATCTGCTGGGTTTCGGTATCGAGATATACGTCATTGGCTATGTAGGGCTCTCCCGGAGGAAGCTGTTTCTCGATGACCGGATGCCTTCCTTGCTTGATGTCCAGTACGTTGTCATCGGCTACTACCGGTCGGATGTACCGGTTGGCACGTGCCGTGCTGGCAAAGGACAGGAGGCAGTCGAGCTGGGCGATTTCATAAGCGTTGACCTGGATATCGGTGATGTAATTGGCCAGCTCCTGCACCAGTTGGGTGTAGATCTGAGTTTCCAGTATCGCAATTTTGTCTTCGGCTCCCAGAATTTTTTCTTCATACTCCTTCAGCTCCTGAGTGATGTAGCGCTCCGCATTGACCAGGGTCTGTTTGCGTATCCATTCGGCCGGAACTTTATCCTTGTGCGTGTTGCGGACTTCAATGTAATATCCGAAGACGTTGTTATAGGCAATTTTCAGGCTGGGGATACCGGTCAGTTCGCTTTCTCTCTGCTGAATCTGCAGCAGGTAGTCTTTTCCCGAGTAGGCAATCTGTCGAAGCTCATCGAGTTCGGCATTGACTCCTTGGGCTATGACACCTCCCTTGTTCAGCATCAGTGGAGGATCGTTGGTAATCTCGCGGGCTATTCTTTCACGGATGTCTGCGCACAGGTTCAGCTTTTCTCCGATGCGGTGAAGGCTTTGGTTGTCTGCATTCAGACAGGCGTTCTTTATGGGTTCGATAGCCTGCAAGGCAACTTTCAGCTGTACCACCTCTCTTGGAGAAATTCGTCCGACGGCCGCCTTTGAGATGATTCGTTCCAGGTCGCCGATGAGGTGGAGTTTCTCTTCGATGAAATCTTTGAAGTCGGGTTCGCGGAAGAAATATTCTACCACATCGAGCCGTTCGTTGATGGGTGCGATGTCCTTGAGGGGGAATACCATCCAGCGTTTCAGCATGCGGGCTCCCATCGGACTGATGGTATGGTCGATGACATCCAGCAGGCTGCTTCCTCCTTCGTTCATACTCTGTATCAGTTCCAGGCTGCGTATGGTGAATCGGTCGAGACGTACATACCGGTCTTCTTCGATGCGGGCCAGCGAAGTAATGTGGCTGATCTGGGTGTGCTGTGTCATGTCCAGATACTGAAGAATGGCACCGGCAGCGATAATACCGTTTTTAAGGGCTTCCACACCAAATCCTTTCAGGTTTTTGGTCTCGAAGTGTTTCAGCAGTTTTTCCCGTGCCGAACTTTCCGTAAAAATCCAGTCGTCCAGTTCGAAGGTAAAGTATTTGCTTCCGAAATTTCCTTCAAACATCGGTTTGCGCCCCCTTTCGAACAAGACTTCCTTGGGAGAAAAGTTGGTAAGCAGCTTTTCTATGTAGTCTGTATTTCCTTCGGCTGTCAGGAATTCGCCGGTAGAAATATCCAGGAAAGCGACTCCACAGGCCGTTTTACCGAAATGAATGGCTGCCAGGAAGTTGTTTTCTTTGTAAGAGAGTACATTATCGCTGATGGCTACACCGGGAGTCACCAGTTCTGTGATACCGCGTTTCACCAGTTTTTTTGTTGTCTTGGGATCTTCAAGTTGGTCACAGATAGCTACCCGTCGTCCTGCACGGATGAGTTTGGGCAGGTAAGTGTCGAGTGCATGATGTGGGAAACCGGCCATTTCTACGGTTTTGGCCTGTCCGTTGGCACGTTTGGTTAGGGTAATTCCCAGTATTTCAGCGGCAGCGACCGCGTCTTCAGAATAAGTTTCGTAAAAATCGCCGCACCGGAACAGCATGATCGCATCGGGGTGTTTGGATTTTAAATCGAAGTATTGCTTCATCATGGGGGTCATTACCACTTCTTTATCTTTTGCCACTGTATTTCCTTTCTTTATAGTTTAACTTGATGGTTTTATGGGACAAAGATACTTTAAAAAGAGCGAATCGTAAAACGTATTTGTGCAAATGAAGTACAATAACGATTAAATGGAAAAGAGAACTTTGAATATTGATGTACCAGTTTGTAAAATCATCTTTAATCTGTGGATATTGTGAATGTGCAGTAGTTGGTAATTTAAAGGATATTGTACTTCTTATTGGAGTGACTTTTCATTCATATAGATCATACAAGAGTTTTTATAATAAAAGAACTGATCAACATTTTAATGTTTGATGAAAAAGAGTTTTGAAAAATATAAACATTTGATTATTAGTTAACAATTAAAAGAACACCGTAGTTTTTACGGTAGAGTAAGATTGATAATTATATATAACTAAAAATGAATAAATATTAAACCGATATCGTATAAATAATGAGAGGGTGTCAAAACTTTTTTTTGAAAATATGAACTTATAATTTGAAATTTGAGCATCCTAAAAGACTAAAGAAAGGGCCGTATCATTACTCAATACAGAGTTTGATACGACCCTTTTAAATATTATAGTTACAATCTATAACTTTGGGGAGTAGTCATTTTAGTTTTGACACCCTCTCTTTTTCGTTCTCTTTTCTTCCTTTTCGTGTCTCGAGTAAAATTGAAACCTTGCAGCGACTATCATGGGATGTACTTCCGATTTGACAAACTTATGAATGAAAGCATTTTTACATCATATTCTTGCGGATAGAGAACTTCACGATAGCCATTGCTTGAATATTCTCTATTGGTAAATCCATCGGCTGATGATGCGGATTGTAGCTCACCAACAAAATACATCCTGGATTCTCTGACCGGTTGACATATTTCACCACCAGGTAATCATCACCATCTAGACAGAACGACACCAAATACATTTCTCCATAGATAAGATGATGAAAATCGCTGATTTCCTTGAAACCGATGATGTCTCCCGATTTCAGCAACGGATACATACTATCCCCACTCACATACACTGCCCCGTCGCACGAAGACATATTGGGGATGATAATCTTTCCCACCACATACTGGTTGCGGTTCATCAGCATGGTGCGCAGATTGGCAGCTGCCGATACATCATACAGTTCCACACACCGGTCGTCCTTCGTTTCAGGTGTTTTCGGAATGTATATCGTTTCCACCTCTCCCGTATTCCTTCCCAACTGGCAGAACTGCGTATTGCGGTGAGGAGTTCCTTTTCCCACCAGCAGCCAATTGTAATCCACCTCTTTCATCTTCTCCAGCAGCAACGGAAAATCGATACTATTTCTTGCACACCAGTTACTTAATGTAGAACGGGATACCCCTAAATAATTGGCCAACTCCACATCCGTCTTGAAGCCCATAATCTCTTTGGCGCGCTTCACTATATCAGCTACATTGAACAGTGTATCCATCTTTTTTCAAGTTAAACTATAAAGCTAGTTGTTTTATTTATGAAAACATTATTATATTTGCCTCGACAAATATAGCTTATTGTTTTAATAAATCAAATTGTTTTCGACAAATAATCAATCCACCACCATGAACAACACGACTTTTTCTACCCATGTTTGTGCATGCTGCAAACGCGAGTTTCCCTCTGAGGACTTCTATTACAACCACCGTACACAAACCTTTGACAAATACTGCAAGGAGTGCCGTAAGAAGCGGAGCAGGCAGTACCGGAAAGAATGTAGACATAATGAAAAAAGAAGGAAACGACTTATCATTACGGAGATAGACGATTCTCTTCTACGTATGGAACTTATCTTACGTGCATTGGAAAAGATACGTACCAGCATCCTTCGGAAGCGGAAAAAGATACAGGAATCCGAATACCGCAACTTCGACGATGACACGTCCGTTTAAAATTTAAAAACAGGTTTAACGGTTTTAGGAATTTAATACACAATATTAAAACACAACAATCTACCTTTGTACTGTCATCAAGCTTGAAACGACAAAACGAACACATTTATTCATCATTTAAAGAAAGGAGTCAATTATGGCAATGAAAAAAGGTGTATGGGACACCATTTTGAAAGTAATCATCGCAGTGGCATCTGCCGTGTTAGGCGCATTGGGCGGAAGTGCAATGTAAGCAAACAACAAGATTGAGTCAAACAACTGCTATACCATTGCTTCCTTCGGGAAGCATGGCATAGCTCAATCAGTTCAATTAAAATGAAATCGAATATGACACTACACAATACCATTATTAAACGCATACAACTCATAATACTGACTCTCCTATACGGACTGGCAGTACAAGCACAAACAACAGAAAAATACGGCACATTCTTCGATGATGCGATTCCGATTACCATATCTGGCAATAAATCTACATTTACTGACAAACGTAACACAGATGAAAAACCACCCGGAGCACACTATTATAACATCTTCCATTATATTCCCCCTCAAGGAAATGAATATCGCTATACACAAGGAAGGGCTGTTTATTATCAGCTCAACCTGCCTTCACCGGGAAATCTTATCATCCATAATTGGAAAACAGACTATTCGGCAGGACCGGGTTTTACCACTCTTCATGTTCTGAGGAAAACACAAAAAGGGGAAAAAGAAGACTGGTCGGAAGGAGAGTTGTCATTCAAATGGGTTGCCACATTCGAAGAACATGATTTCATGGATCCTGACTTTGATCCCATCAGTCTGGGTATGCCGGAAGGGGCTTCCTTAGGTCAAGCCTACCTAAGTATTCCCAATCTATTTGCAGGTACCTATTACATTGTTACAGCAGGTTACAAATATTCCAATGCCTCCATTCCCAATGGAACCATCCAAACCACTGTAATAGCGGATTTAGTACCCAGTATCCCCGATGAACCCGAGTTAAAGCCCGAAAGGCCAAACCACAGTCCAATACAATACCAATACGATGAATCGGGAAACAGAGTAAAAACCATTCAAAAAAACAAATGAATATGTATCACATAACACAAAAGATAATGATAATGACAACAGCCCTCCTGCTCAGCCTTTCCGGCCAGGCACAAGTGGCAGTTATGTCAAATAGCGACAGTAAGAAGTATGACGTCGGCGAAATACCGGTAGAATACAGCCTTACTCCAAGCGGTGCTGTCAGTTATACCATCCCTATCGATGTGCATCCTGACACAGAAGAGTTCCAACCCCGTCTGTCCTTTATGTACAATAGCCAACAGCGTGAAACGGCCTTAGGATATGGATGGAATATCAGTGGACTTTCGGGTATTACTCACGTATCCGGAAGCATCTACTATGATGGGAAAGCCACTCCCCTCTCCCTGCAAGACGACAAACTGATGCTGGACGGTATGCGACTAATCAAGACCGGTAGCGGCACTTGGCAAAGCGAACAAGGATTCATACGGGTAAACAGAGAATCAGAAAGCCGTCTGAAAGTACACTATCCGGATGGAAATACAGCCGTATTTGAAAATTCTCCAAAAGCCCCGTTCAGTTATGTAATGACTTCGTACACCAACCGCAAAGGGCGTTCGATACAGTACACCTACATGCAGGCAGACAATCTGCCCTACATACGAACAATCCGGTATGGAGAATCTCAGGGAGTGTACAATGACTCCATTGTATTCAATTACCGTAACATACCAGATGGTATCACACGCTATGCAGATGGAAAATCATTCAAACACAGCAAACTATTGGAGACTGTCTCTTCATTCTACAAGGGTAATCTCTGGCGCCAATATCGGATTAGCTATCAAAACAGGGGAGTCTATTTACCGGACAGCTTGGAATGCGAAACTTCCCATCACCGCCTGAATCCCCTACGCTTCGGCTATGGAGACGGACGCAGCATTGAGTTCCTGAGCGATCACACTCATTATCTGTCCAAATACTTCCACAATTCGCAACAAGGACAGACCGGCTATTCTTCTCTTGCCATATCAAGAGGAAAATTCAGTAAAACATCCAATAGCGACGGCCTGATAACCTACCCCATTCCCGATCAGGGCGAATATCATGAAGCCCAAGAACTGCTGGTCTACAAAGATCTGAGTGATATGTTTGTCGAACCTGTAGTCTTTACTGCCGGAAAGGGATTTAAACAATTGGAGGCAGTTGATATAGACGGGAGTGGTGTAGATCAATTGGTAAAAATCAACTATATAAAAAAGAAAAAGCTAATACCTCCAGCCATACAAAAGGATACGCTAAAAGTTACCATATATGACAGCCAGATAAATCCTGCCCGCCATACAGATTATTCCTATCCGGAGCAAGACGGATATGTACACGAACGGCAATGTATTTTCGGTGATTTCAACGGTGACGGAAAAGTAGAACTCTTAGCTATTTCGAGCTGCTACAATCCGGACAATGACAAATATCCCTCCCGTGCCTTGTTAGTCGATCTGGATAACAGAAAGACACTTTATGACAACGAGTGCTTTGATTTTACCCTATACCCTATCGATACCTCTAAAGTAAGACATGCTGACCGCCTGATTCCAATGGATTACAACGGAGACGGCAAGACGGATATCTGTCTGATTAATATCAACGGTACTTATGTTTACGAGTTTACCGGTAACGGTTTCAAGCAACTGGCCTATTCCAATGCCCTTAACATCATGCACTTCAATTTTGAAGAAATTAATAGCAAAGACAGGGAATTGATGTTGGCTGATATGAATGCAGACGGTAATATTGATATTATCTTAGGACCTCGCCGGGTACACTGCAAGGAAGGATACAAACATTTTGGTGACGGAATTTGCTATGGAGCCTGCAACAATGAAAATAACCTGAAAAGTACCAGTGCCAGCGGATACAAATATTACGAAGATGCTTCGGGTAATGTATGCCATATTGACCCCCATACTCCGGATCGTGCTCTGATTACATTCGACTGGAATGTGGAGAATGGCAAACAGTGGCTTTTTCTAATGTCAACAGGAAACTCTTCGTACAGTGCGGAAAACCCCGGATTTAAGGTACACACAGAAGAACTGTTCTATTGTTTCCACGAAACGGTGGGACTGAACTTCATGCTGGTAGATGTAGACAGCGACGGACTTCCCGACCTGTTGCGCAACCAGCGAGGAAAAGTGGATGTATATCTGAACGAGAACGGAAAAATCAGCCAGACTCCCAATATGCGTTCCACCCAATATCTGGACAATCTGACAGCTCAGTTTGCTGTAGCCAATGTAGCCCAGTCCTATTATTGGTCAGGAGGACTGATTTGTGTGGACAACGAGAAACTGCATGTGTACAACTACTCCCACAATGAACAGGAAGCAAGAATGCTGCACAACCTGACCGACAGCTATGGAGTAAATTCCAATCATGCCTATGTGGATATCATGACGACCAATGCCACCCGGTACGTCCAGAATCCGAGAGCTATCCAATATATAGGATATCCTTATACCATCATGAATCCTCATCTGTTTGTACCGGCATGGATCAAAAATACCGAAAACAACCAAACATTGTCGTGGGAATACTATAAATACACCAATGCAGTGTTTCACCGTACCGGAATGGGATTCAGAGGTTTTCAGCAGATAGAGACAGAGGATATGGTCAACGACCGTACTATGATCTCGACCTACAATATAGAGTTACTGGGAAGTGAAGTGGAAAAATCCACTCCCACAGATACCATTACACGAATCTATGATCTGAAAAGGGAATCCAACAGAATCGCCCTGCTGACCCTGACACAGGAAACCACAGAAAATGTTCTGAACGGCACTACTACTATAGGAAAATATAAATATAATGACTATGGACAGATGCTGCACTCTTCCGTTTCATCCGGACATTATACCGAACAGGTTTCGTACAGCTACCGGAATGTGGATGACGGTTCATTGTATCTGTTAGGAATTCAGGATTCTGTGGAAACCCGAAAATTGCGGGATGATTCTCTTTTCATAAAGACAATTCATATCGGTTACGACGATCGGTACTTGCCTGTAAGCAAAATCGAGCGTATTAACGGAAAGAAATCCTTACAGGAAAAGTTTGAATACGATACGCAGTGGCAAATGACAAGCCATTCACAGTGCAACTATGAATCCGACCAATGGCTGACGACACAGTTTGAATACAATGACCTCGGACAGCTCGTCAAGGAAACAGATCCGATGGGATTTCACGTAACGCACCGCTACGATGAAGCAACCGGACTCCCCCTGAGCGATACAGACCACAAGGGAAGGGCCACACGGTATGAATATGATGAGTGGGGAAATCTGCTGAAGACCACCTACCCGGACGGCAGAAAGAAACAGACCGGAACCACATGGAGCCGATCCGAAGAACCCGGGCTGTTCTGTGTAACCGCAGCAGAAACCGGAAAGCCACTTGTTAAGACCTATTACGATGCACTGAAACGGGAGGTACGTACTGCGACTACACGTTTCGACGGAAAGGAACTGAAGACAGACAAGGTATATGACACGAAAACGGGACTGCTTGTCAGAGAATCCCTGCCGGAAAAGGACAGTATTCCTACCTTGTGGAATCAGTATACCTACGACCGCTACGACCGGAAAACCTCTACACGTTATGCATCCGGAAAAGTGGACTCGTGTGCATACGGAGCCTTGACAGATACCCTCACAGAAAACGGAATACGACACATCCGCCAGTACAGTGCAGACGGACTGATGACAAGCGCTGCCGATGAAGGGGGAAATATTGCCTATTACTACCGGGCAGACGGACAGCCGCTCGTAATAGTAGCATCAGACAGTGTACAGACAAGGTTCTACTACGATGAATATGGAAGACGGACTGCCATCAAGGATCCGAGCGCAGGAATACGAAGAACCGAATACGATAAGGAAGGAAACGTATGCAGGGAAACCGATGCCGACGGAAGACAGGTGGTAAGGGAGTATGACCGTTACGGACGCATCACCAGACTGATACACCCCGACTTTACCACTGTATATACCTATGCGGAAGACGAAGACCTGCTTCTCTCCGCCGTTTCCGACAACGGTACTGCCACCTACTACACCTACGATGCATACGGAAGGGTGGAAAACATCAGGGAAGAAGCACCCGAAGGATACCGGTTGGAGAAGACATACGGATATACAGAAGACGGAATGCTTTCTACCATCTCCTATTCTTCACAGTACGGAAAGCTCTGTACCGAACAGCTGGTTTACAGAAACGGAACCTTGATTGGAGTGTATCTGGACGACGGAACCTGTGTATACAGCTACAGCGAAGAGGATAGGCACGGACAGCTTACCCGAATCGCCACCGGGGAATACGACAGAAGATATGAATATGATGAATGGGGATTCCCCACCGCAAGACGTATCCTGTACGGTGACGGAAAGATACTGATGGATCAGCGATACGAATTTGATGCCGCAACCGGAAACCTGAAGAGCAGACAGGATGCACTGAGAAACAGGACAGAACTATTTGAATACGATGCCCTGCAGAGACTGACCCTCTATGCCGGGAAAAAGGTGGAATACACACCCGACGGAAACATCGTACGCAAAGGGGATGCAGGAGAAATGGTATATACCAATCCCAACCGTCCCTATGCCGTTACAGGAAACACACCGGAGAAGGAAGCCTGCATACACAGCGGACTGCAGGTGGGATATACTGCCGCAGATAGACCCGCATGGATAGAGGAAGGAAACAGAAGGGCAGAATTCACCTACAATGCTCTGTTCGACAGGGTACGGATGAGAATGATAGAAGAGGGAAAGACCGTATACACAAGGTATTACCTCGGAGGAAACTATGAAGTCCATTGCGACAGTAGCGGAACGGAAGAAAGGCTCTATGTAGGAGGAGACTGTTACGAAGCGCCTGCACTCTTCGTCAAAAAAGAAGGGAAAACCGATATCCGCTTCCTGCACAGAGACTACTTGGGAAGTATCCTGCAGGTGGCAGACAACAAAGGAAAGATCATCGAGGAAAACAGCTTCGATGCATGGGGAAGCAGAAAAGACCCCGATACACAGGAAATATATACCGGTACAGAAGCGCCAAGCCTGATGACAGGAAGAGGGTTTACGGGACACGAACACCTGGACGGATTCGGGCTTATCCACATGAATGCGAGACTGTACGACCCGATACTGGGAAGATTCCTGAGTCCGGACCCTTACGTACAGCTGCCCGACTTTACACAGGCCATGAACAGGTACGGATACTGTATGAACAGACCCCTGTGCTATGTGGACAAGAACGGGGAAATTATCGGATGGATCATAGCGGGAGCACTCATAGGCGGAGCCATCAATGTAGCAACACATTGGGATAACATTGGAAGCGCCGGACAGTTTTTCGGATATTTCGGAGTAGGTGCTGCCGCAGGGGCACTGGCCGGAGGAACTGTCGGAGGGGCAGGATTTATCGGTGGAGCGATTTCAGGAATGGTGGGAGGATCCGCTTCAGGATTCACACTCGGAATGGGAAACACACTCATGGCAGGAGGAAGTTTTCTCAATGCATTGGGAAACGGGACTATGGGAGCCTTTTCAGGAGCGATATGTGGAGGTGCATTAGGAGGAGTCATTGGAGGAGGAACAGCCATCATCAAAGGACAGAACTTCTGGCACGGAAATGCCATCGCACAGGGAAGAGGAATGTTTTCATGGAAAAATACAGCTGTAGGAGAAACCGCCTCATCAACCTCTGTACCGGAAGCGATGCCGGATGCTATGCCTAAAATCTCAGAACAGACAAGCACAGCAGGACAAGCACAACGGCTTACTCCATACCAAAAAGGTCAGGAGGGAGTCAATAGGGCTATCACTGAATTTCAAGATGAAGGAGGGATTGTTCATCAAACAGAAGTTACAATAGAATTGAATGGAGTACGGAACCGTTTTGATTTTGTTGGAGAAAAAGACGGACTTCTACATTTGTTTGAAGTCAAGAATGGACCTACAGCAAGAATGACTCCTAACCAAAAAATCAACATCCCCATAATGCAAAAGCAAACTCCACCTTTTATTCCTATTGGTAATAATGCAAAAAATGTACCAGCCTTCAACAATTTGGTAGGAGGGAAATATACTGGTAAATATATTGTAATTTACAGACATTATTTTTAAATTTGGCTTTTAGATTCATATAGCCTTATCTCACTTAGAATATATGATTTCTATAAAATTCAATTCAACTAATCAATGATAAAAATGAAAGAACTACAAAAACAAATTATACAAGCTTTAGCAGAACGTTTGGCACCGTATGGATTTGTAAAACGAAGTGGAAACTGTTTCACTCGAGATATAAGCAAGAATGTGTGGCAAAGAATAGAATTTCCTCCCTCCTATTATCATCATGGTGTAAAAGCTATATATCCAGGGATTGCAGTAGGCTATAAGGACGAATTCAATTTGAAGCGAAAGTTCTTCAACTTTCATTTCCCCTATCCCCATTATACCTATAATACTTTTTATACTATGCTACTCAACCTTGTGAGAACTGATGACTTATGCTGGACATTCCGAAAAGAGGAAGATATAATTCCACAAATAGACGATATGACACAAGCGATTGTTAAAAAAGCCATTCCCTATATGGACTATATATCGGACAGAAAAAATTTGATCGCAGAAATGGAAAGTGGTTTTATTTACTCCAAGTTTGAAACTTGGTGTCATATAGGATTACCCATTGCATACTATTTGGAAGGGCGAAAAGACCTCGCTTTATGGAGATTGAATTATTATATTCAAGATTTTGAGACTGATTTATCCGGTTGTATGAAAGAGGATGAAAACTCCCGTTTTACCCGTGGAGCAAGAAACGAATTACAAGATTATCTGGAATTTGCAGAAAAATTGAAAAAGGTGATGGAAACTGAGTCCAGATAAATCCAAAATCATCTTTATTTAATAAGCCATTTCGATACCTTACGATTAAGGTGTTGGAATGGCTTTTTTATAGAGGCAATCGATATCGGTTAAGCGATCAGTACCTACTACACTTATGATGCATACGGAAAGGTGGAAAGTGTCAGGGAAGAAGCACCCGACGGAAACATCGTACGCAAAGGGGATGCAGGAGAAATGGTATATACCAATCCCAACCGTCCCTATGCCGTTACAGGAAACACACCGGAGAAGGAAGCCTGCATACACAGCGGACTGCAGGTGGGATATACTGCCGCAGATAGACCCGCATGGATAGAGGAAGGAAACAGAAGGGCAGAATTCACCTACAATGCTCTGTTCGACAGGGTACGGATGAGAATGATAGAAGAGGGAAAGACCGTATACACAAGGTATTACCTCGGAGGAAACTATGAAGTCCATTGCGACAGTAGCGGAACGGAAGAAAGGCTCTATGTAGGAGGAGACTGTTACGAAGCGCCTGCACTCTTCGTCAAAAAAGAAGGGAAAACCGATATCCGCTTCCTGCACAGAGACTACTTGGGAAGTATCCTGCAGGTGGCAGACAACAAAGGAAAGATCATCGAGGAAAACAGCTTCGATGCATGGGGAAGCAGAAAAGACCCCGATACACAGGAAATATATACCGGTACAGAAGCGCCAAGCCTGATGACAGGAAGAGGGTTTACGGGACACGAACACCTGGACGGATTCGGGCTTATCCACATGAATGCGAGACTGTACGACCCGATACTGGGAAGATTCCTGAGTCCGGACCCTTACGTACAGCTGCCCGACTTTACACAGGCCATGAACAGGTACGGATACTGTATGAACAGACCCCTGTGCTATGTGGACAAGAACGGGGAATTCTTCTTTGGAGTATTTTTAGGGCCGATAGGAGCTCTTCTGGAGGGAGTTTGCTATGGAGCGATAATTGGTGCAGGAACATCAGCTGCAATCTATACCTTATCAACTATTGTTTCCGGACAAAAATGGGATAACGGAAATTTCTGGAAATCCGTAGGAATGGGAGCAGTAGGAGGTGCCATTGGAGGAGGATTAGGACATATAGGAGGATTGACCTCAATAGGTAACAGCTTCGGATATAATATGCTAAGCAATATATCTAACACAATAATTACTAATGCTATTTTCGGATATGATACGGAATGGAGCAATATTCTGCCTATCATTGGAGGAGCTGCTGTCGGTTCGGCTTTGCCAAACTTTAAAGGTATAAAAGGCAGCAAATTTATGAATGGATTAGCAGAAGTTGGCTATAACACTCTAAGAGGAACCGCAACCGGACTCGCAGCTGGTACAATAAACGCTGCGATAAAGCAAGATCCCAATCAGATATGGCAAGGTATGTTAGGAGGTGCTATTGGAGGAATGAGTAGAAGCATCATCATGAATATGCTATTTGGAGCTCCATATCAAGTTGGAAATACATACGGAGTAGAAGGATTATATAGAAGTGGAGGTATCGCTGACTTTATTGATAAGTTGATTGATGGACTAGGTATTACATTAGGAAGAAATATCCATGTCCGATCTGACTTGAATGCAAATAAACTAGAAGAAGCTAAATATCATGAGAACTATCATATACAACAACAAAATCAGATTGGATGGGCCAATTTTTATGGAAGAACCCTCTACGAATATATGAGACATGGAGTTAATGGGATGACTAGTGTATATGGGGTTGAAGGAACATTGGACTATGAAGCAACCCAATATGCATTTTTTTAAATACATGGATTTAGATACTGAATTATAAATACAGAGGAGAAGAACAATCTTCTCCTCTGTATTTATATGAAAAAAATATATATATTTGTGATACAAATATTTAACCCAATCATTCATAATATGAAAAACCTGCTATTCATCGCAATATTAATAATTACACTTACAGGCTGTTGGAGATCCCAAGCATTTTTATTTTACAACAAAACAAATGAACCTGTCAAAATATACTGCCATTATGATGTTCATAATCATATAGATTCTGTCTATATACCCCAAGCAGGTAGATCTTATTTATTGTTTTTAGCTGTAAAGCTTAAGCAAAAGAAAGTTGCAAAGTTATATCTGAACCATATGGACAGTGTTATTCTTAAGCTACCCAACAGAGAGATTGTATACAAAGACAGCCTGTCTATATACAACTTTTTTTACATGAGAGACACATCAGTTATTAAATCAGTTCCAGAAGAGGAAGCACTAAACGAAATGTAAAAAAGCACACTATTACAAGAATAAAAACGGAAATCTTACTCAAAAGTAAAAACAGAAACATCATAGAAATAGGATGAAACGAAAAAAGAGACACTGTCCAGAATTTTGTGTAAATGGAAACAGGATTCAGTTGTAAGTTTTTCTTATATCTGGATTCTGTTTCCAAACATAAGCATAAATTGATTCATAATCAAGCCCCAGTTTGAAATAGGCTGTGTCCATTTCTTCTCAATCTCCATAAGCGAAAGATATACGGTCTTTTTTACAGCATCATCCGAAGGGAATGAAAGCTTTGATTTGGTGTACTTTCTGTTTTTTCCGTTCAGGTTTTCAATGAGATTAGTTGTGTAGATTATTTTCCTGATTTCCAGCGGGAACTGGAAGAAAACAGTCAAATCATCCCAGTTGTTCCTCCATGAAAGTATAGCGTAAGGATATTTTCCTCCCCATTTCCTTTCCAGATTGTCAAGCTCTGCAGCAGCAACCTCTTTGTTAGGTGCATTATAGATATTCTTCATATTCGCCGTAAACTCTTTCTTGTCCTTATAAACGACATATTTACAGGAATTTATGATCTGATGTACTACACAGATTTGAGTGGATGACTGAGGGAATACACTGCGGATAGTATCCGTAAATCCATTCAGGTTGTCGGTACAGGTAATCAGTATATCTTGCACTCTACGGGCTTTTAAGTCGGTCAGGACGCTCATCCAGAAAGAAGAGCTCAACCTACATGTCAAGGACTTCCTTCAGACCGTTCTGTTTCAGTCCGACACAAAGGTAAACGGTCTTGTTTATGATTTTGCCGTTATCCCGTACCTTGAAAATGATACCGTCCATCCAGACAATGAGATAAACAGGATCAAGAGGACGGTTCTGCTACTCCAAGGCAGCCTGATTGACTTTGTTGGTAATCTCTTTCAAGCATCTTCTCCAGCACCTGGGCATGCAACTGTTTCAGAAACTTGCTTACATCGGCTTCTGTCTTGAACTGGCTAAGGAACTTCTTGCTTAACATCTCATCAGGCACTACTTGATTCTTTTCTTTCATAATCTTCTTCATTTTGCAAATCTATAAAATAAAAAATACGAGACTCATTTCTGAATCCCGTATTTCTATTTACACAAAATATTTTATAGTGCCTTTAAGTCAGACCAGTAAGTCTGGAAATCAGTTTTATTTGATTTCTATGCATTTACATGCTTTTTCTTTTTCTTCCTGTGTCTTCTTTGGCAAGTCAATTGTCAGTACACCATTGTTGACGGAAGCACTGATATGATCTTTTTCCACATCGTCCGGAAGGATCATGGTCTGCTGGAATTTAGAGTAAGAGAATTCGCGACGCAAGTATTTCTTGTCTTCGTCCTTGCTCTCATTCTTCTTTTCCATGGTGATGACCAATTGGTTGTCTTCAGCCAACTGTACGTTGAAGTCTTCCTTAGTCATTCCCGGAGCAGCTACTTCCACTTTATAGTCGGCCTCGTTCTCGATGACATTTACGGCCGGCGCTGTAGCATTGGCTTTTACCATCCAATCGTTGTCAAAGAAATCGTTGAAGATACTTGGTAACCAGTTCTGATTGTTGTTTCTTCTAATCGGCATCATAGTTGTAACCTCCTGTTATTTAGTTTTTTATTGTTTTACTTTTTATTTTGTCCCGCTTCTGCTTTCGCTTCAGCGTTTCACCTGGGTATTTGCAAAATGCATGCCTTTTCTGCCAAAGGATGGTTTAGGAAAATCTCTTTTTAAACCTTGTTTCACTATCGGCTTTTGATTTAACACTGTGCAAATATTGCGGAGATGCCTGAGGTGTCATTCTGACAGGGTGGTGTGTAATCTGTCATTTAATATGCAGATTAGTCAGTTGATGGAAGATGGAGTAGGGGATGCATTTTTTTTCTTTTTGTCATCAGGGAAGGTGAATGACGTTATTATCAGAAAAAGTTAATGAAACATTTCTGGATGCATAAAGGTGTTTGGTTGAAAAGCTGGCGGTCTTTTTCCAAAAGCTGGCGATGTTTTCCCAGAAGGCGGCGGTCTTTTCCCTGACCTTTCGTTTTGCGTGGGAAAAAACATAAGGGAATATTTCCTTTTCTGCAGTGTTTCTTTTCCGGAAAATGATGGCTATGGGGCAATCGGACTTGGTTTGGATGCGGAATCCTGCATTATATTGCAGGATTTTTTGTTTTGTTCACTGTCATAGTCTGCAGTTCGG
>OGNO01000575.1_pt1 | contig 24635 bp, 17 predicted proteins | sample 1573491 | NCBI WGS metagenome assembly OGNO01 (sample SAMEA2581900, study PRJEB24529) | metagenome | biome: Human gut stool | place: China | collected 2011
GCAATTCTTGCTGGTGTACCGCTACTGTACGAGCAATTTCCTATTCCATAAAAAAACTCCCTAAGCAGATTGCATTTCTTTCTACTTTAGGGAGATCTTATTTTTACAACTCATTTTTCTTTTTATGACAATACAGCATAAAAAATGATTATTTTGTTCCAAAAATTCTATCGCCTGCATCGCCAAGACCAGGACAGATATATGCATCTTTGTTTAACTCACGATCCAGACATCCTACATAAAGCTGTACATCAGGATGCGTTTCATGGAAACGCTTGACACCTTCCGGTGCTGCAATGATACAAAGAAACTTAATATTCTTTCCGCCATGCTGTTTAATAAAGTCAACGGCTTCCACACCGGAACCGCCTGTTGCTAACATAGGATCGGTTACAACGATCAGACGCTCTGAGATCGGATCAGGAAGTTTACAGTAATATTCATGTGGTTCATGTGTCACTTCATCACGATATAAACCGATATGTCCGATCTTTGCAGTCGGAACTAAAGCTGTAATACCACTTACCATACCAAGTCCGGCACGTAAAATAGGTACAACCGCAAGCTTTCTTCCTGCGATCACAGGTGTCTTACAAGTTTCAATCGGTGTCTTAACTTCTACTTCCTCTGTAGGAAGATCACTTAATGCTTCATATCCCATTAACATAGCGATCTCTTCGACTAATGCACGGAACTCATTTGTTCCTGTCGTTTCATCACGTAAACGTGAAATCTTATGCTTGATCAATGGGTGATCCATAATAGTTACATTTTCCATAATAAACCTCTTTTCTTCGATATATTCCTGTCCCCAGATCATTTTTTTCAAACGCATTTTTCGATACAGCACACTGAAATCTTTTTGTAATACAGCATTTCGTATGCAGCTTCTATAAAGTATTTGAAAGAACTGTTCTTATTATAACATACTTTTTCTCTTTTTTATTGTTCTTTCTTATTTTTGCTTGGGAAAACATAATCATTTCCCGGCAGGATCGCATTTAAGACAATACCGGCAATCGCTGCGATTGCGAGTCCTGTTAAAGTAATGCTTACACCTGCAATCTCAAAAGTAAGTCCCTGGGTAAATCCAAGTGCTGACACTAAGATAACAGCAGCAATGATCAGGTTTCTTGACTTTGTCAGATCAACTTTATTCTCAACGATATTACGGATACCGATTGCCGAGATCATTCCATACAGTATAAAACTGATACCACCAATAATAGCAGATGGTAATGAACTGATGATTTCTGAAACTTTCGGAATAAAACTTAAAATGATTGCAAAGACAGCTGCTATTCTTACAACACGCGGATCATGCACTTTACTTAATTCCAGGACGCCTGTGTTCTCCCCATATGTTGTATTGGCAGGTCCACCAAACAGAGCAGAAAAAGATGTAGCAAGACCATCACCGATCAATGTACGATGTAAACCCGGTTCTTCAATATAATTTTCACCTACTGTAGCTGAAATAGCAGAAATATCACCGATATGTTCCATCATCGTAGCTAATGCAATCGGTGCCATAACTAAAATAGCTGTCAAATCAAATTTACAAAATGCAAAAGGCGGGATGCCGATAAAGCTGGCACCGGATACACCGGAAAAGTTTAAAATTGCATCTCCCGAAGCAGATGTTACACCGGCAGCATTTAAAAGGATTGCTGCAATATAAGAGATCACAACTCCCATGAGAATCGGCAGGATCTTAAACATTCCTTTCCCCCAGATATTAAAGATAATAACAACGGCTAATGCAATAAATGCCAACGGCCAGAAAGACTGGCAGTTTGATACAGCCGAAGAAGCCAGTGTCAGACCTATACTGATAATGATCGGTCCTGTAACGATCGGAGGCAAAAAACGCATCACTTTCTGAACGCCCACTAATTTTACAATAATCGCCAAAACTATATATAATAAGCCGGCAACAACAATACCACCGCATGCATAACGGATCTTCTCACTTGCTTCCATTCCTTTATAAATTCCTGTATTCAAAGAAGCGATCGTAGAGAAACCACCCAGAAATGCAAAAGAGGATCCTAAAAATGCAGGGACTTTCCATTTTGTGCAAAAATGGAAGAATAATGTTCCTACGCCTGCAAAAAATAAGGTGACCTGAATAGACAAAACCTGTACATTGCCTGTCTTATAAAAGTCACTAAAGTAACTGTTTACCAAAATCGGCACCAGAATAGTTGCTCCAAACATCGCAAACATATGTTGTAAGCCAAGCAAAAGCATTTTAGGATAGCCAAGCTGCCTTGCGTCACGAATTGGTTCATGTTTTTCATTCATTTTTTACCTCTTTCTATGCATTTTTACCAATGCAATATGTATTTTATCTCAATAAATATACCATATATCCAATAGATTGAAAAGATAATAAACCCCCTATCGGCTTACAAAAATTTACAGTTGTTTTTTTCTGTGTCATAAGTTTCCGTGTTACTGTGTTTGTGCTATACTATCTTTCAAAGGATATTTCTAACAGAAAGGTGCTATAAAACAGTTTTTGCGTTATCTTCATACAGCAAAAGGACTGTTTTATAAAGGTATTTATCGTGTGTAAAAAATACATAAAAACAACCCTATTATTTCTTTGTTCGCTGCTTCTTTTGACCGGATGTGGCAATATAACAACGACTTCTACCACGGACCAAAAAGCCGTGTCATCGCAGAGTGATACACAATCATCCGCAAAAGCCGATAATGACACAACTGATTTGAAAAGCAATACAGCACAGCCACAAAAGAATGATTCTGATCAGGCAAAAGATTCAAATCAGACCGAAAAAAGCTCTGCAGATCAGAAAAGCTCTTCTGCACAGACACAAAAAAATTCTCTGACAAAAAAAAGCAATACCACACAGTCCAAAAAGAATTCTTTGTCTAAAAAAAGCGCCTCCAGCCACGTTGCAAACAATTCTTCAACAACTAAAACATCTTCTAAACTCTTAGTACACTTCATTGATGTCGGACAGGGAGATTCTATCCTGATCACACAGGGAAAACATGCTATGTTGATCGATGCCGGTAACAATGATAAAGGTACAACCGTTCAGCTTTATCTGAAAAAACAAGGACTCACTTCTTTAGATTATGTAATAGGTACACATCCTGATGCAGACCATATTGGCGGACTCGATGTTGTGATCTATAAGTTCGACTGCAAAAAGATCCTGCTACCAGACTGCACGAGCAATACAGCCACCTACCGTGATGTGCTAAGCAGCATGAAATCCAAAAATTATACAGCCACCCATCCTGCTGCCGGTCAAAAATTCTCATTGGGAAAAGCTCAGTTTACCATTACAGGACCGGTTCAAAAATACAATTCCACAAACGATAATTCGCTTTCCCTTCGTCTGACGTTTATGCAATCCTCTTTTCTGTTCACAGGGGATGTCACCCAGAATGCAGAACCGGATCTGATCGCTAAAAATAAGACATTACAGGCTGACGTTTTAAAAATTGCTCATCATGGCAGTAAATACAGCACTACTTCTGCCTTTTTAGCTGCAGTATCGCCTAAATACGCTGTGATCAGTTGTGCCGAAGGAAACAGCTACGGCTTCCCATGTGCACGTGTTTTAAATCTTTTACGAAAGAATCACGTAAAAACCTTCCGAACTGACGAACAGGGAAGCATTGTGGCTACTTCAAACGGTCAAACGATCAGCTGGAACACATCTCCTTCCACTAGCTGGAAAGCCGGCGAAAGTACAAAACAGCATACAACTTCAAACAGACAGACAAAAAAATCGTCTTCAAACACAAATACATCTAAAAAGATTGACAAAAATGCATCTTATGTGATCAATACCAGCACAAAGAAGTTCCATCTTCCAAGCTGTTATAGTGTCAAAAAAATGTCTGTTGCAAATACACAATCGACAAAAGCTTCCCGCAGCGAACTGATCAAAGAGGGCTACTCTCCATGTAAGAATTGTAATCCATAATTGAACATTGTAATCATTTATTGCTTTTGGCTGCGATAAAAAGCGTTTTATTCTCTAGCAAAATAAAATGTACTCTCGGAATCTTTTCGTAATAAATCCATTTGGCAGATTTTTTGTTCAGAAAACTCTGAGAGTACATGAAAAAGAAATCCGATACTTTACAACAAAAAGTCTTTTTAATTTTAGATATCAAATCAAACAGGAAAGGGATTTTAATTATGAACGCATTAGATGTAAAAAAAACAGATTCTGCAATACTGTCACAGGATCAAAAAGAAATCGTTTTCGAGAATATGAGTGATGGTATTATGATGATCAATGAGGAAGGCATTATTACTTATTGTAATTCTGCCTGTGAAAAAATCTTCGGGTATCCAAAAGAATCGATCACAGAGCACAGTTTTCGCTATCTCTTTTTATCAAACCGCAAAAACCGTGCTTTCAATAAATATTTTAAAAAGATCCTGGATAAAGGGATCCTAATGCCAACAGAAACCTTAAAATACCAGACAGCACAAAACACTCAATATCTAACTTTTCATACCAGTCCGCTAAAAGCAACAGACTGTGCAGACCAAAAAGATTTTTCGGGAATGTTTTTATTGATCGAAGATGTAAGTGAACGCTACCAGTTAAAACAGCATGAACACGATTGTGCATTTATCTTTGCAGGTTTGATCATCTGTATCAGTCTCTATCTTTTTGCATGGAGTCTGATCCGTTTTACTTTGCATATTCCATTAAAAACTTCTGCATATACACTTATGATTGAGGGTATGACATTTCTTTTGTTCTTAGAAATCCTTTTCTTAACCAGTCTGTCGATGCGTGATATTGGTCTGATTCCGAAACTTTCTACGTTAAAAAGGAATTTTATCGAGACCATATTGATCGGAGTCGTTGCTTGCATCGCCCTGCTTTTAACAAAGGTTGTTCTGATACTTTTAGGTCATCCTATCAAAGACTACTTTATCGGAGGCTCCCTGCATGGTGCATATATCTATCTGTTTACCGCCTTCTTTCAGGAATTTTTAGCAAGAGGCGTTATCCAGACAAGCGTAAAGTCATTAATGAAAGTCAAATATCAAAAACAAATCTCTATCTTTTTGACTTCCCTTTTATTTTCTTTGATGCATCTGCCTTTCGGTTTTGTATTTATGATGGGAGCACTCCTTTTGAGTCTTGCATTAGGTGCTATTTTTGAACGTCATGAAAATTTATGGGGTTGCGCAATCCTGCATTGGGGATGTGGCTATCTTGCAATGAGTCTGTTCTTTTAAACTTTCCTAAAGCTGTGCAATGATCTTACGTGCCACACTTTCTTCTATCGGTGTGGCATATACGCCCGGCTCAAATTCTACGATATTTCCAATACCTTTTTCCACTACAAAACGAAGTTTACCATTCTTTACTTTTTTATCGGTATATAATTTCTTTACCAGTTCCTCACGGTCAATATAAGCAGGAATGGTAACCGGAAGACCTGCTTTTTGGTATAACGATCTTACTCTTTCTACCATGTCTTTTGTCATATAACCAAGACTTTCTGCTAAAAGCGCCTGTGCAATCATGCCGATAGCAAGTGCTTCTCCATGCAATAACCGATAATCACTTACTGTTTCGATTGCTCTTCCAACCGTATGACCAAGATTTAAGATCTCACGCAAACCGCTTTCTTTCTCATCTTTTTCAACAACATGATATTTGATCTTGCAATTTTCTTTTGCAATATGTTCACATGCACCTTGTTCCACATGCATAATATCATCCATATGTTCTTCTAAGAAAGTAAACAGATCGCTGCTTGCCATACAGGCATGTTTGATCGTTTCTGCCATGCCGCTTGCAAGCTGTCTTTGCGGTAATGTTTTCCATGTTGCAATGTCCAGATAGACTTTCTGTGGCTGGTTGAAAAGTCCGATCAGGTTCGTTGCCAAAGGAGTATCTACTGCTGTTTTTCCACCGACCGATGCATCCGCAGCCGCAAGTAATGTTGTTGCATAATTGATAAAAGGAATTCCTCTTCCGAATGTTCCTGCCACAAACCCGGCTAAATCTGTTACGACACCGCCACCGACAGCAATAATACAGCAGTCTCTTCGATAACCATGGGCTAACATCGCATCTTCCACCATTTCTTTTGTTGCACGCGTCTTACTCTTCTCTCCTGCAGGAAACGAAAAGATTTCTGCCTGATAACCGGCTTTTACCATCTGCTCACAAATAGGCTGAGCATACAAGTCTCTTACAATACTGTCTGTAATAATAGCAAATTTCTGTATATTTCCTACTAATCCATCCTGAATATCCTGTACTAATTTTTTCTCAAGTGAAAACCCGGTTTCAATCTCATAACTGTCATCTACCACTTTCTTTAATTCTACTTTAAATATGCTCATAACCATCCTCTTTTCTTCCTGTCTTTTGTGCTGTAAACCATCCGGAAAACAGCTGCCGGATTCATACCGGTTTCATGTTGCTTGCTTTTCTCTGAGGCTCATTATATCGAAAAAGAATAAAAAGTACAAGATAACGTCATAATACCTGTTAATACACCAAAAAATTATTATAATATGTTCAAAAAAATATATGTTAAAATATACCGAAAAAAAATCATTAAAATATACCGAAAAATTTGACAATAACATCTTACTGTGCTATAGTTATTTCTAATCCTTTCATGGAATCCATAGAGATAGCCATGCAGTGACAAACCATACAACATGGGGTTGTACTGGTTTCGACGGGCTCACTGAAGATGGAGAAGCTGTTCGTGGTCGGGAACCACGTAAAAAGCTCGAATTAAATTTAAACGCTGAAGATAATTTAGCATTAGCTGCCTAGTTGCAGCTCATCGGCCCTTGTGCCCCGCCACAAGGATCACCGGTGTCGACTAGCGGGACACTCTGTTGCCAAAGCTTTGCGGTGATGGAAAATTTATGAAGCTACTAAAGTATAGAGCCTGTTAGTGGGCGTTATACGGAGGGAATGTTAAAACACTGACTATAACAGTAGAAGTACATTGAATCTGGGTTCGGACAGGGGTTCGATTCCCCTCAGCTCCACTTTAAGAGTCTGAGATGAATTTTAAGGATCAATCCTTGAAAGATTCTAACTCCACAATATTGCTTTACAAGCTAAAACAAGGCATTATGCGTTTCGCATAATGCCTTGTCTGTTTTCTCTTCTATTTACCTTTAGTTATTCACTCCATGATGCACCTCTGCTGTACTTGCTGTTAATGGCATAAACGTATATCCTTTTTTCGGAAGAAAAAAGGCACTTTAATTATTCACTCCATGGTGTACCTCTGCCGTGCTTGCTGTTAATGGCATAAACGTATAACCTTTTTTCTTTGCATACTTAATATATTTATCCAGTGATTTTAATGTAGGCTGGTTATTATAGAAATCATGCATCAGTACAACGCTGTCATGTCCCTTTGTTGTCTCTTTTTTCAGATTATGCATCTCCTGTGCCGGAGTTGTACCTCTGCTTGCATCGCCTGAACTTACATTCCAGTCAAAATAATGATATCCCCATCCATCCAGTTTCTTCGTCAAGCGTGTCATGATTCCCGGATTGTAACTGCTGCATGTATTAGAGCTTCCGCCCGGAAAACGTGTTAATGTACACCAAACACCAAACTTCTTAAAGAAGAGATTACGAAGCTTATCTAAATTCTGATGATATGTCTTTTCTGAACGGTAAATAATATCATATTTATGCTGGTATCCATGCATTGCAAGCGTATGTCCTTCATCCAGCACACGCTTTGTCAGATCAAAATCTTTCTTTGCCGGTTTCAGTTCAAAGAAAGTTGCTTTGACATTATTCTGTTTTAAAATTTTTAATACCTTTGGTGTTGTATAACGGTTTGGACCATCATCAAAGGTCAGATATATGATATTTTTTATTTTCTTATTAACTGTCAGATTACATTGATAGACAACATTTTCTCTATTCGTTCCGGTAATCACAGCCGTTCCGACCTTCTTTGCTATTACTTTACCCTTTGCATTCACCGAAGCAATAGATGAATCGGTGGATGTCCATGACAGACCGCTATCTTTATTACTAAATTGGATATCTAAATGCTCACCTTTCATCATCGTAAAGACCGGATAAACCATTCCACGTTTCTTTACTTTGATATTACAAGTATATTGATTAGAACCATCTGTATACGTAACGGCTACTGTTCCTGCTTTTATAGCATGAACAATACCATCTTCCGTTACGGTTACAATATTCGTATCACTGCTTACGTACTCCTTAAACTTTTTATCTTTATCATTTGCATTCAAAGTCTGTACTTCACTTAAAGATAATACAGCACTTGTCTGTGCTTCCGTATCCGGTACTTTTTTCTTTGTTTCTTTTGCCTGCTCTTCTTTTTTTGTCTCTTTTGTATTTTTTGATCCTGACTTTGAAGAACAGCCACTAACCGATACGATCATCAATGCCGCCAAAGAACAGATCATCGCTTTTTTCCATGTTTTCTTCCTCATTGGTACCCTCCTGATTTTCTTTTTTATCGCATCATTATATTTTACCCCATTTTCTTTTTTTTGTAAAGAACGGCAGTCCCCTTCTTCGTTCCTCTATGAGCAGAACGGCAATCCCCTTCTTCCTCCCCCTTTTGGGAAAACTACAGCAACATCCCCTCTTCTTTTCGCTTTTTTTATGATAGCAACATCCTGTCTTCCTCTTTTGGATAAAAATAACAGAATCCTTTTTTCTATCCTCTTTTTTACAAATGATCGAAAAGAGAATCTCCAAAAGGATCCTGCTTTTAAACTTTTCTACAAATACAGCCCCCAAAAAGCAAATGTGATTTTACAAACAGGATTTTTAATATCCTATTTTATACCGGCTTTTTTTAACATTTTCTTATACGCTGCCGCTTTCTTTTTTGGCACTGTTACTTTGCATTTCTTTGCGGTATTTTTAAATGCGTTTTTGCCGACTTTCTTTAATTTTTGTGTTTGGATAGTCACTTTCTTTAATTTCTTGCAATTAAAAAATGCATTTTTACCAATCGTTGTAACATTTTTGGAGATTGTGACCTGTTTTAACTTCTTAAATCCTTTGCAAACATTTACACCTATCTCTGTTACTTTATATGATTTTTTATTGATCGTAACTGCTGCTGGAATGGTTATCTTTGTTGCTTTTTTGTCTGTATAACCAACCAATGCAACGGTATATTTTCCATTGGAAGCAGATAATACTTTATATTTGCTTTTACCAATCTGCTTGACCGTTCCAACCTTAACCCGTTCCTTCTCCTTAGCGTTCTTTGAAACATCCGGTGTCTGCGTTGGTGCAGTCGTTCCATGCGGATTATTGGCTGGCGGTACCGGTGCCGGTGTACTTTGTGCATTGTCTGCTGTCGGTACCGGTGCCTGCGTACTTTGTGTATTGTCTGCCGTTGGTGTCGGGGTCGCTTCCGGCTCATCCGTATGCAGCTTTGGCTGTATCTTCCACTCCAAACCGGTTGCTGTAAATTCCGGCACATCATACTCGGTATCATCATAAACAAAAGTTGCCTGTGCCGTATAATCTCCAGGCTCAGTTGCTTCGTTATTCGTATAAGTTGCGCTAAGGCCTTCCGGTAATCCTGTTAATTCTACTTTCTTTGTCGTTCCATCATAGGTAAACGGAGCAGTATAATCCCATTTGACTGTACTGACATCAAAGGTCTCTTTTGGAAGGATCTCAATCTGTGTATCCCATTCTTCGGTATAGTTTTCTCCATAGTCACAGGTATAAGAAAGATTTACATACAGATCTTCCGAAATACCATCAGGCACATGCAAACAATAAACCTTTCCTTCCGTCTTTGCATCAACCGTTACTGCTGCCTGAGTAGTCACATCAACCTCATCTTCCTTTGTCACAACAGACTTGATCGCAACATCAGAAATCTTTATATTATCATCTGTGCTGACTAAATAAAAATCACGATCTGTCTTTCCATAGCGATAGACATATTCATAATCTTTTGCTGCCAGATCGGCAGGTCTCGCCTTTTGGGTTCGAAATATCCCCACACTCGGAGTCGCAACACGCAAGAACATTGAAGCTTCACGTTCATCGGATACTTTATAATATAACCGGTATATTCCTGCTTTCTTTGGCAGAATGGTAATATATCCGCCATATTCCTCTGTCAGACTGATATCGCTTGTCTCATTGCCCCATGCGTCTGTTACATGCAAATGATCTATGAACATGGCATAATCATTTCCATCCGGATCCAGATATTGTACGGATATATGTCTTTTCCATGGCATTGCTATCTCTATGCTGTCACGATAGCTGCCTCCTTCGATTCCTATGATATCACCTGTCTCATCATCCCAGATAACATTGGTACTGCCCTGTAATTTTTCATCTGCTGCATTTTCACACTGAATCTGTATGGATTTCTGTTCGATCCAGGAATCCTGACCATTCGAAACTTCTACCATTGTCAAAAGCCAAAATCCACGCTGTGCAAGCTCTTTGTTTAATTTGATCTTATATACCTGATCACTTACTTTCTCATAAGTCATATATCCTTCGACTTCTTTTGCATCTTTTATAAATGATCTGTTCAGATCTTCAATAGCAAATCGATACGTATCGTATGTTTCTTCCCCTTCTGCTACATCCGGGAGTGTCACTGTCTCATCTGTCTGTGGGCTTGTGATCAGATAGATCGTATCATTCTGCGTTGGATCATAACTATCCTCTGCCAAAAAGGACGTATCCTCTTTTTTAGCACTTGTATAAAATCCGACTCTTGGATATTCTACAAATACGATAATATCATCCTCCGGTGCAACTGTCGATTTAATATGAAATTCTCCGGTCTTATAGAATGCAAACATCACAAAATCTTCCGAACCGCTTGAATGATCTTCAATATATACCGTTTCCGAACCGACTTTATTGTCCTTAGCATCATATACCGCAATGTCCGCAGCCTTTAAAACCTGTTGTGTATCACCACTGATGTATTTCAAATGCAAATAAGAATTCGACATATACATTGTCACACCTTTTAAATACTCTGCATCAGAGGCTACTGTTTCAGGATTGCCATCCTGATCGTACTCAAAAACACCAGTTGCACACAGACCGGTCAACTGCTCTGCCGATGCTTCGGGGGTTATATTCGGCATCAAACCGAGTACCAGACAGATCGTTACAAACATGCTGACCAAACGTCCTTTTTTCTTCCATATCATTCTCTTCATAAACTGCCTCCTTATTGTTTTTTACTTATTGTTTTTTACTTATTGTTTTTTGCTTATTGTTTTTTGCTTATTGTTTTTTGCTTATTGTTTTTTGCTTTTTGTTGCATTATATTCCAAATTTGCTTATGGAAATATACAAAAAAAGGTCTGATTTACAATCTCTTCCTTTTCTTAAATATGATTTATTATACCCAAACGACTTTACTACGTCAATAAAAATATTCATTTTTCTCTCTTTTTATACGAAATCTTTTTTCTTTGACCGTTGAAAATACATAGTTCACGCTTTGTTCGCCATAAGTTACCAATGCCATTCTTAGTATTACATCACTACTATACGATCTTTTTCCTACTCCATAAGAAGTACAAAGTCCCACTAAATTGTGAACAATTTTTTAGTCTATACAAAAAAGCAAAGCATGATTTGCTGTTAAACGAACCATACTTTGCTTTCTTTTTGTATCATTTCAAAACTTTTAATAAATTTTTGACTTCTTTTTTGGCACTGCTACGTGTCAATGTTTCATATGAAAATAGATAAAAACCATCCACTTTATTTGTCTTACGTGCATATTCTACCTGTCTTTTTAACATCGTATTACTCTTTGCCCAGCCGGGATCCTGCATTACCTTTGCTTCTTTCTTTGAAATGCCTGCCCTATATCCTGCAAGCCCGATATAAAGGCTGACATGATTGCTTTTGGGTATCGAAGTCCATTCATTGACTACTTTTTTATACGGAGATCCTTTTCTTGTAAAAGACCAATAGATCTGCGGTACCACATAGTCAATATAACGATCTGAATTCATCCATGTTTTGACCGGACTGTAATAAGCGGTTTTCGAATATAAATTTTCAATATTGCCTGCCGGACTGATTCCAAAAAGACAGCGCTTTCTTGTCTTTTTTACGACAGAATACACGCCACGCACCATTTTATTGACATTTTCACGTCGCCAATTGACTAAAGAGCGGGCTTTGATCTTCTTTTGACGACATTTCTTTTTGTATGCTTTGTATTCTTTATAATCAAATTTACGATAGTTTGCTTTTGTCAGTTCCGGATAAAAATAATCATCCATATGTACTCCATCGATCGCATAATTAGCAACTAATTCCTTCACACCATTCGCTACAAGCTTTTGAACCTGTGCGGATGACGGATTAAAATAAAGTCCGTTACCAAGTTTTAATACTCTTCGACGTACCGATGCCGATTTTGATTTTCTCCATTTATATGCAATGGAGGACTTCGGCAATTTGCTGATCGATGAGGATGAACTTGAGATTCGGTATGGATTTACCCACGCCTGAATATAAAGCCCTCTTTTATGTGCTGCACTGACAGCATATTTTAATGGATCGAATCCCGGATTTTTGCCTGCTGTTCCGGTTGCATATCTTGACCATGGATAATATTTCGATGGATACATCGCATCCGCAAATGGACGTACCTGTAAGATCACTGTGTTCATTTTTTTCTTCTTGCATGTGTCAAATGTACGATCAATATAGTTTCTCCATGTCGTATATGTTTTGGCTTTCTGATACATTTCATCAAAATAAATCCATACGGCATTGATCTCTTTGCCCTTTTTCTTAGGCAGGGGCGTTGATACCACATCCTGTGTTTCCTCAGGTATAACCGTAGATGCTGCCTGTGTTGTATCCGGCAAAGTCGTTGTAACGTTCTGTGTGACTTCCGGTGCAACCGTTGTGACAGTCTGTGTGACTTCCGGTGCAGCCGTTGCAGGCACCGCTGTGACTTCCGGTTCCGATGCAGATTCTGTTGTCTTTATCATATCGGCAGTCGTCGTGGATTTCAATAAAACGACTTTATCTTTTGCGGCAGTTGCATCAACATATACAATTCTTCCAATTCCTGCAAGGATCAAAAGCATCATCAGACTCATAATGATCCGGCTCTTTTTCCAATTCATCTGTTTTTCTCCATTCCAACTAAATTTAGTCAAAGATCTGACATCTGCGTCATTTTTTGACGATTTTGAAGTTATTATAGCATGAATTCATGTCATTTCTTAGACTTCTTTATTCCATATTTAGCCTAAGTTTCTGATCTTAAACTGTCTTTGCGCTTCACGATTCTGATCTTTCTTTGCAATATCGTGACGCTTGTCATATAATTTCTTACCTTTTGCAAGTCCGATTTCCACTTTGACTAAGCTTCCTTTAAAATATACGTTCAAAGGAACGATCGTATACCCTTTTTGTGCAATCTGTCCTTCCATTTTCCGTATCTCGGAACGATGTAATAACAATTTCTTGATACGAAGCGGATCCTTATTAAAAATGTTGCCTTTCTCATACGGACTGATATGCATATTGTAAATATAAACTTCTCCATTCTCAATACGTATAAATGCCTCTTTTACGCTGCATTTTCCAAGACGCAGAGATTTCACCTCTGTTCCGGCAAGTGCGATTCCCGCTTCATATTTATCCTCGATAAAATAATCATGAAATGCTTTTTTATTATTGGCAATCAACTTTTTGGCTTCTTTTGCCATGATACTCCTCACTTTCTGTCATCTGGTTCTACCTCTCTTCTAGCTCTGCCATCAGGCAACTACTTTCTGCGTGCAGACATTCCGGCTCCGCTGCGGGCATTTTTTGCTTTGATCCCGGCTTTTCCCATTGCCTTTGCATGACTTTTCTTCTTTGCATTGCTTTTTGCATGCGATACAAGTCTGTCTGCTTCTTTTTCGATCATCGCACGTTTCTTCTTTTCGGCTATTTTCTTAGCAAATGCTTTTTCAATTGCCTGCTTTTGTGCTGCACTGATCGTCTTTGCTGCCTGTTTTTTCTTTTTATTTCTGTTATTTTTTCCTTTTTTGCTATTCGTTGCTGCTTCTGCTTTTGCCATCTTTCGTGCCAGTTTACGTGCCTTTGCTTTTGCACGATATCCTGACTGTGCTTCTTCTTTTGACGGCTGAGCTGTCTTAGTCTTCTTAGCTTTCGTACTATTTTTTTGCTTTTTTGCTTTCTCTTTTGCTACACTTTTTTGCGCTTTGCTGTCCGCTTTTTTCGTACTTTTTGTCACAGCATCGGTTTGGTTATCGTTGTGATCCAAAGCTGCATCTTGTCGTGTCTCTGTATTTGCACCCTCAGTTTCGTCTTCGTCCTGTGCAATCTCAAAATCAATGTTTCGTAAGATCTTATCCACACCAGAAACCGTAACACGAATCTTTTGTCCAAGTTTAAAGATTTTATGCGTATGTTCCCCTACCATCTGGTAACGTTCTTCTTCGAAATAATAATAATCTCCCGGAATATCTGCTACACGGATCATACCTTCGATCGTATTTGGTAATTCCACATACATCCCCCAGCTTGTCACACCTGAGATCACACCTTCAAATGTCTGACCGACAAACTGCTCCATGTACTCTGCTTTCTTCATCTTTTCTACTTCACGTTCCGCATCATCTGCACGACGTTCCAAAAGACTTGTCTGCGTGGTTACATCCGGCAGGATCCGGTTATAATGACTGATCCTTTTATCAGAAAGTTTTCCATGAATATTTTCTTTAATAATACGATGAATCTGTAAGTCAGGATAGCGTCTGATCGGTGAAGTAAAATGACAATAATATTTCATGGCAAGTCCGAAATGTCCCTCGCAGCTCGTTGTATAACGTGCCTGCTTCATGGAACGAAGGGCTAAACGGCTGATCAATGCTTCTTCCGGTGTTCCTGCTACTTCTGTCATTAACTTCTGGATCTCTTTCGGATGGATCTCACCGTCCTGATTCGTCTTTAAGACATAACCGAAGTTTTCTACAAATGTGTTCAATTCATTGATCTTTTCGACGTCCGGTGTCTCATGTACACGATATACAAACGGAAGTTCCTGCCAGAAATATTCTTCTGCAACGGTTCTGTTGGCGGCCAGCATAAATTCTTCAATAATATGATGTGCCCGGGTTCTCTCATAAATCTGCACATCTAAAGGTTTTCCCTTTTCATCTAATGTAATCTTGCTTTCCGGAAAATCAAAATTGATCGACCCACTCTTTTTTCTATTCTTCTCTAAAATGTCCGCTAACTCATACATCAATTCAAACATTGGAATCAGATCATGATACTCCTGACATTCCTGTTCGTCATGTTCTTCAACGATCTTATGCACACTGGTATAGGACATTCTGCGTGTGACATTGATCACACTTTCTTCAATACTGTGCTTTATGATCTTACCATCTGCATTGATCTCCATCATACAGGATAATGTCAGGCGGTCTACTCCCTCATTTAGAGAACAGATTCCATTAGAAAGTTTATGCGGAAGCATCGGAATGACACGGTCTACCAGATATACACTTGTTCCTCTCTTTAATGCTTCTTTATCTAAAGCTGACTTTTCTGTCACATATTGGCTGACATCAGCAATATGTACTCCCAGATGATAGACACCATTTTCTTTTGTCAAAGTGATCGCATCATCAAGATCTTTTGCATCCTCGCCATCAATCGTGACGGTCTGTAAATCCCTGTAATCCCTTCTGCCAGCCTTCTCTTCTTCGGCAACTTCACTTTCAATGCCCTCGACCTGATCCATCACTTCATCAGGATATTCTTCAGGCAGGCCATATGCTTTGATCACAGAAAGAATATCTACCCCCGGATCATTGATATGACCAATGATCTCTACGATCCTGCCTTCGGGATTACGATCTTCATTGCCAAAATCCGTGATCTCTACCACAACTTTATGACCGGTGATCGCACCTTTTGTATCGGACTTTGCAATATAAATATCTTTTGTAAACTTATGATTATCAGCTACGACAAAACCATAGCTTTTACTGCTGGAGTACGTTCCGACAAGGATCGTATTTCCACGCTCTAATATACTGATCACTTCGCCTTCCTGTCTCTTACCATGTGAATGTGTATCCAAGACGATCTGTACTTTATCCCCGTCTAATGCTCCTTTTGTCTTATGTGCAGAAATGAAAATATCATCTTCCATCCCTTCAACACGGACAAAGCCAAAACCTTTTTGTGTTGCCATAAATGTTCCGGTACATACATTATCCGCTAAAGGTTTGATCTTTCCTTTCAGATCGGCATGTACTTTTCCTTCTGTAATCAATTCCTCGATCACACTTTTAAACACTTTTTTATCTTTTGCAGGCACTTGCAATACGATTGCCATTTCTTTTGCATTCATTGGACGATATTCTTTCGATGAAATAAATTGCAAGATCATTTCTTTCTTACTTTCTAATTCTTCTCTATTCATAATGCTACCTCATTTCTTTCTCCTTCCAAGCAAAGACATACATAGCTTAGAAGCTCCCCAATGCAGCCTGTTATCCGGCTGTAAACTAACTTTTGTAATATGTAACAAATCCGTTTTTTGTTACATGTACTGTCTGTTACTGTTTCTATTAGTATAACACATTCTAAAAAAGTTTCCTATACAGAACCGTAACCGTTCTGTGCATAACATAAAACAAAAACCTATCCACCGCTACACGGTAGATAGGTTTTGATCTGTCTTATCTTATGTGATTATCCAAATATCTTAAAATTAAGAATCAATGATAATACGATAAATACAATTGCAAGAACTCTTGTAGCCATTTCAAGTCCACCCTCCATAGAGCGTCCTTTATTCTTTCCCCAGTATGTTCCTGCTGCACCATTGATCGCACCGGAAAGACCTGCCTGCTTTCCTTCCTGCATTAATACGATTACTGTAAGAGCCACACATACAATAATGTATATGATCAATAAAATAGTATGAATTATCTGAATCATGAATACTTCCTCCGTTCTTATCAAATCCTATCTTACGACAGAATATTTTTCAAGCACAAACAAATCTATTTTAGCATAGACAGTATGCTATTTCAAGTCTTTATTTACGAACCAGAAGTGACTTTCCTGTCATATCTTTTGGCTGTTCGATCTCCATGATCTGAAGTAATGTTGGAGCAATATCTGCTAAGCATCCGCCTTCACGCAATGTATATGCCTCATCATAATTTACAAGAATAAACGGAACCGGATTCGTTGTATGTGCCGTAAACGGATCGCCTGTTTCATAGTCGATCATCTGCTCTGCATTACCATGATCTGCACAGATAAAGAGAACGCCATCTACTTTCTTTACTGCTTCTACTGCTGCTCCAACGCAGGCATCAATACGCTCTACTGCTTTGATCGCTGCCGGGATCACACCGGTATGACCTACCATATCAGGATTTGCAAAGTTGATAACGATCACATCATACTTATCCGATGTAATAGCAGCATTAAGTCTCTCGCCTACTTCCGGTGCACTCATTTCCGGTTTCAGATCATAAGTTGCTACCGCAGGAGATTTTACCAAAGAACGATCCTCGTCTTTGTTTGGTTCTTCAACACCACCATTAAAGAAGAATGTAACATGTGCATACTTCTCTGTCTCAGCAAGTCTGAGCTGCTTCTTACCATGCGCTGCAAGAACTTCACCTAATGTATTCTTAATATTCTCTTTTTCAAATGCTACGATCTTATTACCGATTGTCTCATCATAATCCTTAAAGCAGACAAAAGTCAGCTTCATAAAGCCGTTGGCACGATTGAAATGATCAAAGCTTTCATCACAGAAAGTACGTGTAATCTCACGCGCTCTGTCAGGACGGAAGTTAAAGAAGATCACGGAATCGTTTTCTTTTACGGTTGCAACCGGTTTTCCATCAGCTTCGATCACAGTTGGTACAACGAACTCATCTGTCACATCATTTGCATAGGATGCATCAATTGCTTCTGTTACGCTGCCGGCTTTCTGACCATCACCAAGTACCATTGCATTGTAAGCTTTTTCGATACGATCCCAGTTGTTATCACGATCCATTGCATAATAACGACCATGGATACTTGCGATTTTACCAACACCGATCTCTTTCATCTTCTGCTCTAACTCTTCTAAGAATCCTTTACCTGATGTCGGAGCCGTATCACGACCGTCTAAAAAGGCATGGACATATACATTCTTAAGTCCGTTTCTCTTTGCTAATTCAAGAAGACCATATAAATGTGTATTGTGACTGTGTACACCACCATCTGATAACAGACCAAATAAATGAAGATCAGAACCATTTTTCTTTGCATTCTCTACTGCTGCAAGAAGTCCTTTGTTCTCAAAGAAATCACCATCTTCAATCGACTTTGTGATCTTTGTAAGCTCCTGATAAATGATACGTCCTGCACCTATATTCATATGACCTACTTCTGAATTTCCCATCTGCCCGTCAGGAAGTCCGACATTTAAGCCACTGGCATAACCCTTCTGAAATGGGCATTCTGCCATCAGCTTGTCCATTACAGGAGTCTTTGCCTGTGCAATCGCATTTCCTTCTGTCTTTTCATTCAGACCATATCCATCTAATACCATTAATACAACCGGTTTCTTACTCATAATCGTAGTCCTTTCTGCTTCATGCAATGTTTTATTCTTAGAAAACCAGCGAATCTGCCAGTCTTCTTTTTGCTATTCTATCCGTAATCGTACCCTTTCTATCGGTTACAATTCCAAATTAGAAGTATACCTCATTTCAAAAAACAAGTCAAATCCATCCGATGCCGTATTGTCTGTCAGCCGGTCAACGGACTTTTGTCGTTCATGAATTCTGCACAGTAAAGCAAGCTCTCCTGTATTGCGAATTCATGATATATCAGATCATAATATCAATATTTCCTCCAAGATCAGGATTTACGGAATTTTCCATCATGGAACGGTTCATCATTTCTACCATCGCATCACCCTGCTCTGTCATAGAATCCAGACTCATTGATAAAACTGCTGTACCAACCTGTGTCATAAGCTGCGTCTGTGACATATTCATTGCCATATTTGCAACATTCATTACATCCATAACCGGTTCCTCCTTTGTTTTTTGCTTCTTTATTTTTTCTCTATCTTTTATTATAACAAATGCTTTTTTGCTTTACAATACAAAGCCCCTATATCTTTTAATCCCAAAAAAGGTATAACAATCCTTCTCCGGGTGCCACAGTATCCCGCTTATACATATCAATTCTGTTTTCATTTCCACTTCGTTCGGAAAATGCCGGAAACAAAAATCCTTCTACCGGTTCGTCCGGTATGTAATCCCCATTGATCGGGCACAATGCACAGATCAAAAAGGAATATACTTCTTCCGACTCCCACTGTTCCTTTTTATCTGTTCCCTTTCTGGGAATATCATAAATTCCCTGAAAGAAATACAGACAGGACGCCTGATCGATTGCAAGACGTTCTCCTAACGCTTCATATATATTTTCAAGCAACGCATCATTTTTCAATTCACATCGGATCAATTGCATCATTGTTTTCCATGCACTGCTGCTCTTTTCTGTCTCTGTAAAACGATGTTCCTTTAACTGTTCGTTTGTTTTTGCAAACGGAATGCTTTTTGCAATCTCTAACAGCATCCTCTGATCCGGTATCGGAAGATTTCGAAAATGCACATTAAAAGAATCTTCTAAATTACCATCCTCATCATAATAGCCTCCCGCTACTCTTCCAAAACAGTTTCTCTTTAATGTCATACGCCTTGTCAGCTCTAACATATCCTCTCTGTTAATCTTATCCATCTTTCTACCCCTGTTTTTAGAGAAAAACGGAGAAATATCTTTTTTGACATTTCTCCGTTTCTTTTATACGATCCGATATCAGATCAGAACCATATATGCATTATATGGATACTCCTTCATTCCGGTTTTTTAATCCGTTTTCTGACATCTTCTCTTTTTGCAATGAATGAATTAAGCGTTTACAACCTCACCGAATTCTGCTTTCAAAGAAGCACCACCGATAAGACCGCCATCAATGTCATCTTTTGCAAGCAATTCTTTTGCATTTCCCGCATTCATAGATCCACCATACTGGATACGAACAGCGTCTGCTGTAGCAGCATCATACATTTCACCGATGCAGTCACGGATTGCTTTACAAACTTCCTGTGCCTGATCTGCTGTAGCTGTCTTACCTGTACCGATTGCCCAGATTGGTTCATAAGCAATAACCATGCTCTTAACCTGATCTGCTGTGATTCCTGCAAGATCAGACTTGATCTGCATACGGATCCAGTCCATTGTAACACCCATTTCTCTCTGCTCTAATGATTCACCACAGCAAAGGATTGGTGTAAGACCTGCTTCGAAAGCTTTCTTTACTTTCTTGTTTAATAAGCAGTCATCCTCCTTGAAGTAATCACGACGCTCTGAATGACCGATGATAACATATTTTACACCTGCATCTACGAGCATAGCGGCAGAAATCTCACCTGTGTAAGCTCCGCTCTCTTCAAAGTACATGTTCTCAGCACCAACTGCTACATTTGTACCCTTTGTAGCTTCTACTACAGGTACGATATCAATAGCAGGTACACAATATACAACATCTACATTATCATTTTTTACTAAATCTTTTAATTCATTTACTAAAGCAACTGCCTCGCTAGGAGTTTTGTTCATCTTCCAGTTACCTGCAATAATTCTTTTTCTTGCCATCTTAAATCCTCTTTTCTTCTGATCCGTTCTAATTATCTGTCAGAAATTATTTGTCATCTGCTGCTACTACACCAGGAAGATCTTTACCCTCTAAGAATTCAAGAGAAGCTCCACCACCTGTTGAAATATGAGTCATCTTGTCACCGAAACCTAACTGGTTTACAGCGGCTGCGCTATCACCACCGCCGATGATTGTTGTAGCACCCTCAAGATCAGCCATAGCTTTAGCTACCGCAATTGTTCCCTTTGCAAAGTTTGGCATTTCGAAACATCCCATTGGTCCGTTCCAAACAACTGTCTTAGCACCCTTAACAGCATCTGCAAAAAGTTCTGCTGTCTTAGGTCCGATGTCAAGACCTTCCATATCAGCAGGAATCTCTCCACGGCCAACTACCTTGAAGTTTGCATCATTTGAGAAGTCATCTGCAACTGTTGTATCAATAGGGATAAGAAGTTTAACACCTTTTTCTTCGGCTTTCTTTTCCATATCAAGTGCATACTGCTTGTAGTCTTCTTCAAGAAGAGACTTACCAACTTCTTCACCATGTGCTGCCATGAATGTATAAGCCATACCGCCACCAATGATCAATGTATCTACTTTATCAAGAAGGTTGTTGATAACGGAGATCTTAGAAGAAACCTTAGCACCACCAAGAATTGCTACGAATGGTCTTTCCGGATTGTTTACAGCATTTCCAAGGAAATCAATTTCTTTCTGCATCAGATAACCGACAACACAGTCACCGTCAACGAACTTAGTAACACCAACGTTAGAACAATGTGCTCTATGAGCCGTACCAAATGCATCATTTACAAATACATCGCAAAGAGAAGCAAGTTCTTTAGAGAAGGCTTCACCATTCTTTGTCTCTTCTGCTCTGTAACGTGTATTTTCAAGAAGGATCACGTCGCCATCCTGCATTGCTGCAACGGCTGCTTTTGCATTCTCGCCGACAACGTTAGCGTCTGCTGCAAATTTTACTTCCTGACCTAATAATTCTGATAATCTCTTTGCTACAGGAGCTAAAGATAACTCTGGCTTTGGCTCTCCCTTTGGCTTACCTAAATGTGAGCAAAGAATTACCTTACCGCCATCAGCGATCAGCTTCTTAATAGTAGGAAGTGCTGCAACAAGACGGTTCTCGTCTGTGATCTTTCCATCCTGTAATGGCACATTAAAGTCACATCTGACTAATACTTTCTTTCCTTTTACGTTAATATCATCAACTGATTTCTTATTTAACATATTGCCTCCATTCTGTCGTATCCAGCGACATTTACCTTTAATTGAAAACGAGCCCGGTCCCATAAAAGACCGGACCCGTATATGGATCTTATACTATCTCTTTCGAAATTAGCAGTTCTCTGAGAAGTACTTGATTGTTCTTACCATCTGTGATGTGTAAGAATTCTCGTTATCATACCAAGAAACTACCTGAACTTCGTAAAGATCATCAGCTACTTTGTTTACCATTGTCTGAGTAGCATCGAAGAGAGAACCGAATCTCATTCCTACAATATCAGAAGAAACGATTTCTTCATCATTGTAGCCAAATGACTCGTTAGCTGCTGCTTTCATAGCTGCATTGATTGCATCAACTGTTACATCTTTGCCTCTAACTACTGCTGTAAGGATTGTTGTAGAACCTGTTGGTGTAGGAACACGCTGTGCAGATCCGATTAACTTACCATTCAACTCAGGGATAACAAGACCGATAGCCTTAGCTGCACCTGTTGAGTTAGGAACGATATTGACTGCTGCTGCACGAGATCTTCTTAAATCACCCTTTCTCTGTGGGCCATCAAGAGTCATCTGATCACCTGTGTAAGCATGGATTGTAACCATGATACCAGATTCGATTGGAGCAAACTTGTTAAGAGCATCAGCCATAGGAGCTAAGCAGTTTGTTGTACAAGATGCTGCTGAAATGATCTGATCACCTTTCTTTAATGTCTCGTGGTTTGTGTTGTAAACGATTGTAGGAAGATCGTTACCTGCTGGAGCAGAGATAACAACTTTCTTAGCACCTGCATTAATATGAGCCTGTGCTTTTTCCTTAGATGTATAGAAGCCTGAGCACTCAAGAACAACGTCTACATCAAGGTCGCCCCATGGACAATTGTTTGCATCTGGGAAAGCGTAGATCTTAATCTCTTTTCCATCAACTGTGATAGAATCTTCACCAGCTGAAACTGTATCAGCCTTCTCATACTTACCCTGTGATGAGTCATACTTAAGAAGATGAGCAAGCATCTTTGCACTTGTAAGATCGTTGATAGCAACTACTTCGTAGCCTTCTGCGCCAAACATCTGACGGAAAGCAAGACGACCGATACGGCCGAAACCATTAATAGCAACTTTTACCATTGGAAATTACCTCCGAATATAATTTAAAGTTTTATTGCTTTTGTGCATTATTTATTTTATACTGTTTGTCATCATTAATCAAGAAAAAAATGCAAATTTTACACTTTATACAAAAACAGTTAAATTTATTAGCACCTTATAGTTAATTTTTTAACAAACTTCATATAATAAGGAGTATATATTACCTTATTTATACCCTTAGTGTTGCAATTTGAAAAGAAATTTGTTAAAATTCATATTAACAAAAGCAAAGGACGATATATATGTTTGTAGATATTGCTAAAATTAAAATAAAAGCGGGTGACGGCGGCGCAGGTGCGGTTGCCTTTCACCGTGAAAAATATGTTGCCGCAGGCGGACCTGACGGCGGCGACGGAGGCAAGGGAGGCGACGTTGTATTTGTTGTTGACGATAACCTTGCAACTCTTGCAGATTTCAGATACAAAAGAAAATATGTTGCAAAAAACGGTGAAAACGGCAGAGGTTCACGCCAATACGGCAAGAAAGCGCCCGACCTTGAGATTAAAGTTCCGAGAGGAACAATAATTCGTGAAGCAAACTCCGGTGCAGTTATGGCTGATATGAGCAAGACTGACAGATTTATTGCCGCAAAGGGCGGTAAAGGCGGCTGGGGCAACATTCATTTCGCTACCCCTACACGTCAAGTTCCGAGATTTGCAAAGCCCGGTGTTCCGGGTGAGGAATGGGAAGTTTCACTTGAATTAAAGCTTCTTGCAGATGTCGGCCTTTTAGGCTATCCGTCAGTAGGAAAATCAAGCCTTATTTCCGTTGTAAGCCAAGCAAAGCCAAAAATCGGTGACTACCATTTTACAACTCTCGTGCCAAACTTAGGCGTTGTTTCTATGGGAGAGGGCAATTCATTTGTTATTGCGGATATTCCGGGACTTATTGAGGGTGCAAGTGAGGGTATAGGCCTCGGTCACGAATTTTTGCGCCATGTTGAGCGTTGCAGGCTTCTTGTTCATATTGTTGACGTCAGCGGCAGCGAAGGCAGGGACCCGATTGAGGATTTTGAAAAAATAAACGAGGAACTTGTTAAATTCAATCCTGAGCTTGCAAAGCAACCGCAGATTGTTGCAGGCAATAAAATTGATATGGCAGAGCCTGAGCAAATTGAGCGTTTCAAGAAGTATGTAGAAGATAAGGGTTATGATTATTATTCAATTTGTGCGCCGATTATGGAAGGCACAAAGGAGCTTATGAACGCTGTTTGGAATAAGCTTCAAACTCTTCCGCCTATCAAGGAATACGAGGTTGAGGAAATTCCGCTTGAAGCAATTGTTAAAGATGATAAAGGATTTAAAATTTCTCAGCCTGAAGAACATTATTTTCTTGTTGAGGCAAGCTGGTTTCCTAAAGTGCTCAAAGGCATTGATATTGAGGACTACGAAGCACTTCAATATATGCAAAGGGTATTAGAGAAAAGCGGAATTTTTGATGCGCTGAGAGAAAAAGGAATTGAGGAGGGTGACGTTGTATCGCTCTATGATATAGAGTTT
>OGNO01000583.1_pt1 | contig 24229 bp, 22 predicted proteins | sample 1573491 | NCBI WGS metagenome assembly OGNO01 (sample SAMEA2581900, study PRJEB24529) | metagenome | biome: Human gut stool | place: China | collected 2011
GAGGGCAACCAGAACAATGAGCTGGGCCTGCCCCGCACCATGTTCCGCATCGGCAAAGAGACCCAGTACGCCGTGGTGGAGATGGGAATGAGCCACGCCGGAGAGATCGAGCGCCTGAGCAAGTGCGCCCGCCCGGATGTAGGCATCATCACCTGCATCGGGGTGTCCCACATCGGCAACCTGGGCAGTCAGGAGAACATCTGCAAGGCAAAGCTGGAGATCTGCGCCGGTCTGCCGGAGGGTGCTCCGCTGGTGCTGAACGGGGACGACCCCTTCCTGCGCAAGGCCGTCCTGCCCGACCATGTCCGCCCGGTCTGGTTCAGCCTGGGCGATGAGAACGCTGATGTCTGTGCCCTGTCCATCCAGCAGGATGAAAAGGGCATGAGCTTTGTGCTGGAGGATCACGAGGAGGGGACTTTCCTCGTAAAGATCCCCGCCATGGGCCGGCACAACGTGGCCAACGCGCTGGCTGCCTACTGCGCCGCTACCCGTCTGGGGCTGAATGCCCGCCGGGTCATTGCAGGTCTGGCCGACTTTGAGCAGACCGGAATGCGCCAGAAGGTGGTGCACGTCAGAGGCGTGGATGTCATTGAGGATTGCTACAACGCCAACCCCGACAGCATGAAGGCCGCGCTGGCCATGTTCAGGGAATATCCCTGCAAGCGCCGCTTTGCCCTGCTGGGCGATATGCTGGAGCTGGGCGATATCAGCCGCGCCGCCCACGAGGAGGTGGGCCGTCAGGCCGTGGAGAACAAGGTGGACTACCTCGTCACTTATGGCGAGCAGGCCAGGCGCATTGCCGTGGTGGCGGCCGCCAAGGGGCTGCCCACCCTCCATGCCGACACCTACGCTCAGGCCGCCGAGACCCTGCTGAACAAAATGCAGCCCGGCGATGCCCTGCTGGTCAAGGCCAGCCGCGGCATGGCACTGGAAAAAGTGCTGGAGATCTTTTACAAGGAGTAACATCGAGCTATGATTCGTTTCGCCTTGATCGCCGCCTCAACGCTGGGGTTCTTCCTCACGGCGGCGCTCGGGAATCTGATGGTGCCGCTGCTGCGGGCGTTCCAGGGACGCTGGGATGAGCCCAAGGCCCGGCAGGCACCATCACCCAAGCAGGAAGCGCCGGAGGACGAGCCGGAGCGCCCGCCGCAGGCTCCCACCATGGGCGGGCTCTGCCTGATGGTGGGGGTGCTGGCTGCTGTGGGCGTGGGCTGGACAGCCGCCTGTGTGGCTCAGCCTGAGCTGCTGGGGGCCGAGAGCCTGTTCTCGGTCCGGCTGCTCACAGCGCTGCTGGGAGCTTTGCTCTTTGGCGGCGTGGGTCTGCTGGAGGATCTGGCCCGCATCCGCAGCCGTTCCGTGCTGGGCCTGCGGCGGCACACCCGCCTTGGGCTGGAAGCCGCTGCCGGTGCCGTGGTGCTGGTGCTGCTGGGAGCCAAAGGCTGCCTTGCAGCCGGGATCACCCTGCCGGGCGTGGGCTATGTCGATCTGGGCATTGCCGCCCCGCTGCTGTGGGAAGGGCTGCTGGTCGCACTGGCCGAGTGTGCCCGCATTGCCGATGGCATGGACGGCATCGTCTGCGGCACGTCCTTTGCGGCCATGCTGGGCCTGATGGGGGTGATGACCCTGCTGGGCTGGTTCCCGCTGGGCGTTCTGCCCGCCGCGCTGGCCGGTGCCCTGATGGCATTCCTGCTCTGGAACTTCCCGCCCGCAAAGCTGCGGCTGGGCAGCGTGGGAAGCCTGTTTCTGGCCGGGATGCTGGGGTGCGTGCCCCTGTGCATCGGCTGGCCTGACCTCACCCTGCCGCTGGCCCTGCCCTTCTGGCTGGAGGGCGGCATGGTGGCCCTGCAGATCCTGGTCTGCAAGGCCAGCCGGGGCCGCAGGCAGCTGTTCCGCTCGGCACCGCTCCACCGCTGGCTGGAGCTGCGGGGCCAGAGCGCGGAACAGATCTTCTATACCTTTTGTGTCATTGCCATGCTGGGCGTGGCGCTGACCGTTCAGCTGGCAAAAATCAGTTAAGGAGGGGTGCAGTTTGGCAACACTCCGCAGAAAAAAAGCAGAGCCGTTTTCCGTCTTTCAGCGGGACCCCGGCCCCTGGCCGCCCATCCTGCTCAACTGGATGGCGACCCTGGCCATCATCATGGTGTTCGGGCTGGTCATGCTGTTCAGTGCAAGCTATACCACGGGCTATCTCCGCTTTGGGGACAGCTTCCATTACATCAAATCCCAGCTGCTCTGCACGGTGCTGGGCTTGGGCATGATGTTCCTGTTCTCCTATTTTGACCACCGCTTCCTGCGCAGAATGGTCAAGCTGGGCTATATCGTCTGCCTGATCCTGCTGGTGCTGGTGCTGTTCAGCAGCCCCATCAACGGCTGCCGCCGGTGGATCAGCTTCGGCGGGCTGACCTTACAGGCCTCCGAGGTGGCAAAGTTTGAGATGATCCTGCTCACGGCAGACATCGCCGCCAGGACCCCGCAGGTCAAATTCGGCGAGGTGCCCCTGCGCAAGTGGGTCCACCACAGCATTGTGGTGGAGCTCATCCGGCCCATCCTGTGGCTGGTGCCTGTCCTGATCCTGCTGGTGCTGGAGCCCCACATGTCGGGCATCCTGCTGACCACAGCCATCGTGGGCACCATCCTGCTGCTGGGCGGCAGCGGCGGCATCATTACCTGGGGCTGTGCCGGTGCCGCGCTGTTCCTGCTGGAGACTTTGCTGAAGCACGTGGACTCCATCGACTACCTGCAGAGCCGACTGGATGGCTGGACGCAGGATCTTGACCGGATGACCAGCCAGACCAAGCAGAGCCTGTACGCCATCGGCTCAGGCGGTGCCACGGGGCTGGGCCTTGGCAACAGCATCGAAAAGCAGCTCTGGCTGCCGGAGAGCACCAACGACTTTATCTTCAGTGTCGTGTGCGAGGAACTGGGCTTCGTCGGTGCGGTGATCGTCATCGTGCTGTTCGTCCTCTTTCTGGTGCAGGGCTTCTGGATCGCCTTCCATGCCGAAAACCGGTTCTGCACGCTGGTGGGCATCGGCATCATGGCGCAGATCGCCTGGCAGGTGTTCTGCAACATCGCCGTTGTCACCAACACCCTGCCCAACACCGGCATTTCGCTGCCCTTCTTCTCCTCCGGCGGCACCAGTCTGATCCTGCTGCTGGCCGAGATGGGCGTTATGGTCAATATCGGACGCAACGGCGAACGGGCCCGTCTGGAACGGGAGGAAGCCCACGCCGAGCGGGAGCGCCGGCGCAAGGCAAAGACCATTGTGCTGGATACCGCGCGCAGAGCACAGACAGAACAGTAAGGAGGAACCAAGATGCGTGTACTCATTGCAGCCGGCGGCACTGCCGGTCATATCAACCCGGCTCTGGCCATTGCGGGAGCCATCAAAAAAGCCGACCCCACCGCCGAGATCCATTTTGCGGGCCGGAAGGAGGGCATGGAGTACCGTCTGGTCACACAGGCGGGCTATCCCTTCCATCACATCGAGATCACCGGCTTTCAGCGAAAGCTGAGCCTGAACAATATCAAGCGGAATTTCATTACCCTGTGGAATCTGGCACTCTCCGGCCCCAAGGCCAAAAAGATGATGAAGGACATCCAGCCCGACCTGGTCATTGGCTGCGGCGGCTATGTGTCCGGCCCGGTGGTGCGCTGCGCCGCCAGACAGGGCATCAAGACCGCCCTGCATGAGCAGAACGCCTTTCCCGGCGTGACCAACAAGCTGCTGGCCCCGGATGTGGACATCGTGTTCGCCGCTGTGCCCGCCGCCGTGGAAAAGCTGGGCGCACCCGAAAAGACCATCGTGGTGGGCAATCCCGTCCGGCCTGAGGTGTTCACCCAGGCGAAGAACCGGGAAGCCATCCGTGCCGAACTGGGCGCAGGCGACCGCACCGTGATCCTCTCCTTCGGCGGCAGTCTGGGTGCCCGCCGCGTGAACGAGGTGGTGGCCGACCTCTGCGCATGGGAGCAGAAAAACCACAAGCCCGTCCTCCATCTCCATGCCACCGGCCAGTACGGCGTGCAGCTGTTTCAGGATCTGGAAAAGGAAAAGGGCTTTGCCCCCGGCGAGAGCCTTGTAGTGAAGGAATACATCAACAATATGCCCGAGCTGCTGGCCGCAGCGGACCTTGTCATCAGCCGCGCCGGTGCCCTGACGCTGGCCGAGCTGGAAGCTGTGGGCCGTGCCGCCGTGCTCATCCCCAGCCCCAACGTGGCAGAGAACCACCAGTATTACAACGCCATGGAGCTGCAGAAGGCCGGTGCCGCCGTGGTCATTGAGGAAAAAGACCTGACCGGCGAAAAGCTGGTGCAGACCGTTTCCGGGATGCTGGCCCAGCCCGGCAAGCTGGCTGAGATGGGCCGCAATGCCCGGAGCCTGTCGGTGGACGACAGCCTGGACCGCATTGCGGATGCCCTGCTCAAGCTGGTCAAGACCCCGTAACGGAAGGAAAAAACAGAGGAAAGGAGGTGCAGCCGGATGCCGCAGAATGACCGGAACAGCCGGAACCGCAAGCGCCGCCGGGCCTACGATCAGGCCCGGGATGACCGGCGCGGCGGGCAGAGCACCCAGCGCCGCAGCAGCGCGGGTGCAGGCAGTGACCTGGGGTACAGCGGGTACGCAGGATATTCCTCCGGCGGCCACCCCATCACGAACCCCAATTATGACCCCGATGCGCCCCGCCCCAGCCGGTACACGGAGCGCACGGTGGACTACGGCTCCTACCCGGACAACAGCATCACTTTTCCCACCGGCGGGCGGAGCAGCCAGAGCGGCGCACAGCGCCCCCGCAGCGGGCAGAACAGCCAGCGGCGCACCTCCGGGGGCAATCAGCGGAACCGCCGCCCGTCCGGCGGCCAGAACCGGAACGCCCAGCGCCGCCCACAGAACGCCCAGAGCCGTAACGGCCAGCGGATGCAGCCGGTGCAGGGGCAGAACGCCCGGCGCGACCCCGTCCGGCGGGAGGGCAGGAAAAAGCGGAAGCTGACCCGGGCCGCCATCCGGCGGCGCAGGCTCATGCGGCGGCTCACGGCCCTTGTCATGCTGCTCTGCGTCATCGGCGCGGGGGTCTACCTCACCGTGACGATGCTGTTCAAGATCAGCTCCATTCAGGTGCAGACAGCGGACGGTGTGGTGCAGGAGGCCGGCGGTTATACCAGCGACCAGATCCTGCAGGCGCTGGATGTCCATCCGGAAGAGAATATCTTCAGCTTTGACCCCGGCAGCAAAGCCGCCGCGCTGGAAAAGGTGTTCCCCATGCTGGAGGATATCCGGGTGGAGCGGGATTACCCCGGAACCGTGGTGGTGCGGGTGACAGAGGCCCGGCCTGCCTGGGCCATGCAGACCTCCTCCGGCTGGCTGACCCTCTCGGGCAGCCTGAAGATCCTGGAAAAGGATCCTGCCCAGCCTGCCGGTCTGCCTACCCTGTACGGCGGCGAACCGGTCTCTGCTGAGCCCGGCGAACAGCTGACCTTTGCGGCGGAGCCCAAGGCCGACAGCACCCCGGAAAGCGCCGCCGACAGCAGCGCCTCCGGCACTGTTGAGGAGGAGGCGGACCAGCGGCTGGAAAGCCTGAACACCCTGCTGGCTGCGCTGGATGCCGCAGGCATGAGCGCCGACGTGACCCGCATCGAGTTTGCGGATGTGGACGAGATGGCCTTCCTCTATCAGGACCGCATCAGCGTCTGGCTGGGCACCCTGAATGAGCTGGAATATAAGCTCAAGCTGGCAAAGCACGTCCTGCTGAATGAGGACGGCAAGGGCTGTGCCGCGACCGACACTGGAAAGCTGGACTTCACCCATATCAGTATGTCCAGCACCCGCAAGTTCACCTTTGCGCAGGGTGAGCCGGAGCTGCCCTCCGGCTACATCGTGCCTGAACCGGTGGAGGAAACACCCGCCGAAGAGGGTGTGACCGGTGAAACGGCAGAAAGCACGGCCACAGACGGCACCGCCCCGGCAGAGGGCGATGCCGCCGCAGATGCTGCGGCTGAAACACCAACGGATGCCGCCGCAGCCCCGGCAGGACCCGAAGCCGGACAGACTGTACAGCCGACCCCCGCCGAGGGAACGACCCCGGCAGCGGGCGATGCAGACCCAACCCAAACGACCCAATGAGGAGCGTGTAATGTTATGAAGCTGGAACAATTACTGGAAGGCGTGCCCTTTACCCTGGTGCAGGGCAGCCTGGATACCGAAGTGCAGGACATCATCTACGACAGCCGGAAGGCGGCCCCGGGCCTTGCCTTTGTCTGTATCGTGGGCACCCAGCGTGACAGCCACGAGTTTGCCGCGGACTGCGCCGCCAAGGGCGTGAGCGTGCTGGTCATCCAGCATGACATCGACCTTTCTGCCATGCCCGGTGTGACCGTGGTCAAGGTGGAGAGCAGCCGCTATGCCATGGCGCTGATGAGCGGCAACCTCTTTGGCAACCCCTCCCGCCAGATGACCATGATCGGCGTGACCGGCACCAAGGGCAAGACCACCACCACCCACATGATCAAGAGCGTGCTGGAAGCTGCCGGGAAAAAGGTCGGCATGATCGGCACCAACGGCATCTATTTCATGGGCCGTCATCAGGAGACCGCCAACACCACCCCTGAGAGCTACGAGCTGCAAAAGACCTTCCGCCAGTTTCTGGACGCAGGCTGCGATGTGGCCCTGATGGAGGTGTCCAGCCAGGGCCTGATGATGGACCGCGTGGCCGGTGTGCACTACGATGTGGGCGTGTTCACCAACCTTTCGCCGGACCACATCGGCCCCGGTGAGCACAAGACCTTTGAGGAATACCGCAGCTGGAAGGGCCAGCTCTTCCGGCGGTGTGATGTGGGCGTGGTGAACATCGATGACGAGAACACCGAAGCCCTGCTGGAAGGCCACACCTGCAAACTGGTGACCTACGGCCGCAGTGAAAAGGCCGACTACCGCGCCGAGGGCTGTGAGCTGCTGCGCACCCACGATTTTCTGGGCGTGGCGTTCCATGTCTCCGGCAGAGACAATATGGATGTCAGGGTGAACATGCCCGGCGAGTTCAGCGTCTACAACGCGCTGGCTGCCCTGGCTGTGGGCAAGGTGCTGGGCCTGCCCGATGCCGCCATCCATGAGGGTCTGGGCAAGTGCGTGGTCAAGGGCCGCGTGGAACTGGTGCCCATCAGCAAAAAGTTTACCATCCTGCTGGACTACGCCCACAACGAGGTCTCCACCGAGAGCCTGCTCACCACCCTGCGGGCGTATCACCCTCACCGGCTGGTGGTGGTGTTCGGCTGCGGCGGCAACCGCTCCAAGCTGCGCCGCTACGGCATGGGCGAGACCTGTGCAAAAATGGCGGATTTCTCCATCCTGACCGAGGACAACAACCGCTTTGAGAAGATCGAGGACATCCTCGCCGATATCCGGGTGGGCATGAACAAGGGCAACCCCGATGCCAAGTTTGTGGAGATCCCCGACCGTCTGGACGCGCTCCACTACGCTGTGGATCACGCTCAGGAGGGCGACCTGATCGCCGTCATCGGCAAGGGTCACGAGACCTACCGCGACCGTGAGGGCGTGAAAACCCCCTTCCTGGAACGGGAACTGCTGGAGGAATACGCCCAGCAGATCGGGTTGGAATAAACAACAAAAACGCGCTGTGTCGTTGGACACGGCGCGTTTTTCTTTGCTGCTGCTCTGGCACGGCAGCGCTTATGCGCCCCACACCAGCCAGAGATACACATAGCCCGTCAGGACGGCTGCCAGTGTGAACGGGATGCCGATGCGCAGAAAATCACGGGTGCGCACCTGCTCACCCTGCTTGCGCAGGATGCCGATGGCTGCAATGTTGGCCGAAGCGCCAATGGGGGTCAGGTTGCCGCCCAGAGTTGCACCCGTGAGCAGGCCGAAATAAAACAGCTCGGGCGGGAAGCCTGCACCGCCGTTCATCAGCCCGGCAATGCCCTGCACCACCGGCAGCATGGTGGCCACATAGGGGATGTTGTCGATGAAGGCAGAAAGGCCCACCGAGACGAACACCAGCAGGGTATAGAGCCGGAAGGGATCATCACCGGAGAGGGTGTAGAACAGCTGGGCGGCGGCATCGATGACCCCGGCCTTGCGGATGCCCTCGATCAGGATGAACAGCCCGAGCAACAGCAGCAGGGTGTCACAGTCCAGCTCCCGGGCCGCCAGCCGGAACGGCGCGAACGAGCGGCGGCGCAGGCAGGCGCGCAGGATGCCGAACAGGCAGACCCCTGCACAGATCAGACCGCTGCGCAGGCCATAGAGCGCCAGCGGCAGCCCGCCCGCAGGCTGGGGCAGGAAGGAGGCCGCGATGAGCAGGCCCACCGTCAGCAGCATCAGGGCGGAGGGAACGGTGTCGGTGACCTCGGTCTCCACCGTGGCCGAGATGGGCTGGGTCTCGTGCCGGAAGGTGAACAGCAGCACGCCCAGAGAGGCCAGCGCCCCAGCTCCACCCCGAAGAAGATGCCGGGCCTGCCCTCCATCCAGAAGAAATTGAAGAAGTTCATCCCCGCAAAGCCGCCCAGCAGGATGCTGGTGGTGTCGCCCACAAGGGTGGCAGCTCCCTGCAGGTTGGAGGAGACCGCAATGGAGATGAGGACGGGCACGGGGGAGATCCTGAGCTTGCGGGCAATGGCAAGGCCCACAGGGGCCACCATGAGCACCGTGGCAACATTGTCCACAAAGGCGCTGATGACCCCGGCAAAAAGGGCCAGCATACACACGGCCCATTTCACGTTGGGCACCCGCACGATGAGCAGCTCGGCCAGCCGGGCGGGCATCCTGCTCTCAATAAAGAGGGAGACCGTGCCCATGGTGCCCGCCATCATCAGCAGGACATTGAAGTCCACGGCCCGGGCGGCATCCATCAGGGTGAAGTCCCACAGGCCCGCCGCGCCCAGAGCCAGAAACAGAGCGGCCCCGCCCAGCGCGGCAAAAGGCCGGTACTGCGGCAGGACCAGCATCAGAAGATAGGTCAGCAGAAAAATGATCAGTGCAGGAAGCATACGCAGTCCTCAGCTTTCGGGCCTGGCATCGGTGTCCTCGTCGATCATCCGGTATCCCACGCCCAGTTCGTTCAGAATATAGGTGTTGCGGCCGGGCACGCTGCCCAGCTTTTTGCGGATGTTTGCCATGTTGACCTGCAGCTTTTTGGTGCTGCCGCAGTCGGTATCGCCCCAGATGGCCCGCACGATGGCGGCATAGGTCATCACCCGGCCTGCATGTTCCGAGAGGAAGGCCACGATGTTGTATTCGGTCTGGGTCAGCTTGATCTCGGCACCGTCCACAAAGACCTTGCGGCGCTCGTAGTTGATCTCAAGCCCCTGTGCCCGGAACACGCCGCCGGGCATCCCGCCCAGCACGCCGAAGCGGTTGGTGCGCAGGGCGGCGCGCACCCGGGCCAGCAGCTCGCCGGTGCCAAAGGGTTTGGTGATGTAATCGTTGGCTCCCAGATCCAGCGCCTCGATCTTGTCCTGCTCGGTGGTGCGGGCCGAGAGCACGACGATGGGGGTCAGGAACTTCTGCCGCACAAAACGGATGAGCTCCAGTCCGTCCCGGTCGGGCAGGCCCAGATCCAGGATGATAAGGTCCGGATTGTGGGAGGTGAACAGGGTCTGGCCCATGGCGCAGGTGTTGGCAACAAGGGCCTGATAGCCGTTGGTCTCCAGCAGCGTCTCAATAAAGCTGCAGATGTTGGCCTCATCTTCCACGACCAGAACCTTGAATTTGTTATTGCTCATCTTCGTTTTCCTCCGTCTCGATCGATTCGGTCTCCAGCCAGAAGCGGATGCTGGTGCCCTCGCCCACCTTGCTCTCGGCCTGGATCTCGCCGCCGTGTGCCTTGACGATGGCGGCACAGACCGAAAGGCCGATGCCCATGCCGTGCTTGCCGCTGTCGGCCGCGGCATCGGCGGGCAGCACACCGGTGAACAGGGTACGCAGGCGCTCCTTCGGAATGCCGCAGCCGTTGTCCGATACCTCAAACACCGCCCGGCTGCCCAGCGTGAACACCCGCAGGGTCAGCTGGGTCATCCCCTCGGCATGGACGGCGGCATTTTCCAAAAGGTTCGTCAGCACCTGCGAGATCAACATTGAGTCCATGGGGATCACGATGAAGCTGTCGGGCAGGTAGGTGGTAACGGGCACCTTGGGGTAGCGCTTCTGGAACCGCACCAGCACGGTGTCGATCAGCTCGTCCAGCACGGTGGGGGTCTTTTGCACGGCCACCTGCCCGCCGTCAAAGCGGGTGACGGACAGCAGGTTCTCCACCATCCGGTTCAGCCACTGGGCATCGGAACAGGCTTCGCCAAGAAGTTTTAATTTTTGCTCTTTTTCCAGGCTGTCATAATTTTCAATGACCGTGGAACAGGCCCCGTAAATGGAAGTAAGGGGCGTGCGCAGATCGTGGGAGACGGCCCGCAGCAGGGTGGCCCGCATCTTTTCGGTCTCGCTCTCCATCCGCAGCTGTTCCTGCTTTTTGATGCGGGTGGTCAGGGTGCTGGTCATAATGGACACCACCAGCATCGCCATGCCCGAGAACAGGTTTTCCGGCAGAGTGAAGTTGAAGGCAAAGTAAGGGGAGCGGAACGCAAAATTCACGGCCAGCACGCCGATCAGGGAAGCCACCACGCCCCACACATAGCCATCTGTATAGATCGAGATCAAAAAAACTGCCAGAACAAACACCATCGATGCAACGCCATCGATCCGGCCGGTGACCTGCTGTGTGCCGGTCACGATGAGAAAGGCGGCGCACAGCACAGCGGCCAGAACCAGCGCGTCGTGCCAGCGGGTCTTCTGCTTCATGGGGATCCCTCCATATCTATTCTACTCCAGATGAAAAGTATACCATACTTTTCCTAAAGATGCAGTAAAGGCTGAAAAAAGAGCTGTTGTTCCGGGGGTGGGCTGCACAGAATGCCCAAACCCATGGATTCTTTTCCGATTTTATGCTATTATAAAGAGTAAGAGCAAGGAGAGAGCGCTCTCAGGGATAAGAGAAAACGTAACATTGCAATAGAAGGAGAAGAGGATCATGGGAAAATATTTTGGCACCGACGGCTTCCGTGGCGAGGCCGGTGTGAACCTGACCGCCGACCACGCCTATAAGGTTGGTCGTTTTCTGGGCTGGTATTATAATGCACTGCGGGAGCGCAGCGGCAACAACGAGCCTGCCCGCATCGTCATTGGCAAGGACACCCGCCGCAGCTCGTACATGTTCGAGTACAGCCTGGTGGCGGGCCTGACCGCTTCCGGCGCGGATGCCTACCTGCTCCACGTCACCACCACCCCCAGTGTGGCCTACATTGCCCGCGTAGATGATTTTGACTGCGGCATTATGATCTCCGCCAGCCATAACCCGTTCTACGACAACGGCATCAAGCTGATCGATTGCTACGGCGAAAAGATGCCCGAGGAGACCCTGCTGCTGGTGGAGGACTACATCGACGGCAAGCTCCACGTGTTCGACAAGGACTGGCCGGAGCTGCCCTTTGCCCACCGTGAGCATATCGGCTGCACTGTGGACTATGTGGCAGGCCGTAACCGTTACATGGGCTACCTGATCAGCCTCGGTATCTACTCTTTTAAGGGTGTCAAGGTTGGTCTGGACTGCGCCAACGGTAGTTCTTGGAACATCGCTAAGTCTGTGTTCGATGCGCTGGGTGCTGACACCTACGTCATCAATGCACAGCCCAACGGTCTGAACATCAACAACAATGCAGGTTCCACCCACATCGAGGGCTTGCAGAAGTTCGTGGTTGAAAAGGGCCTGGACATCGGTTTTGCCTATGACGGCGATGCTGACCGTTGCCTGTGTGTGGATGAAAAGGGTAATGTTATTACCGGCGATCATATCCTGTACATCTATGGCTGCTACATGAAGGAACACGGCGAACTGATGAACAACACGGTGGTCACTACCGTCATGTCCAACTTTGGCCTGTACAAGGCTTTTGATGAGCAGGGCATCGGCTACGCTAAAACTGCTGTAGGCGATAAGTACGTCTACGAGTACATGGCTAAGAACGGCTGCCGTATTGGCGGTGAGCAGAGCGGTCATATTATCTTCAGCAAGTACGCCAGCACCGGTGATGGTATTCTGACCAGCCTGAAGATGATGGAGGTCATGCTGGCCAAAAAACTGCCCATGAGCAAGCTGGCTGTGCCGCTGAAAATCTACCCGCAGGTGTTGGAGAATGTCCGTGTGACCGACAAGAAAGCTGCACAGAACGACCCGGCAGTGCAGGCAGCAGTCAAGGCTGTGGCAGAAGCACTGGGCGATACCGGCCGTATCCTTGTCCGTGAGTCCGGCACGGAGCCTCTGGTGCGCGTAATGGTGGAAGCCCCTGACCATGATACCTGTCAGAAGTACGTCTCTCAGGTCGTGGAGGTCATTAAGGATAAGGGCTACGCTGTCTGAACGTGGGTAGTAAATACAGGTTGATGTATATTTCACTGTTACCCTTGAAAACTAATTTTTAAAGGATTATATTTGAGCCGTGGGAAGTTTCTCACGGCTTGCTTTGTACACCTCTATGAGATGGACGGCAGACAACTCTTATTATCATATAAGCGGCTAGGATACAGAACGCATCATAATCTCTATATTGCCATGCTTACATATCATAAAATCTTCAAGGCTACCAACAACCTATCAATCTGCCTATCGAACCCAGAGCCAATTGCGGCCTGTAATGATGAATTTTTGCTTCGTCTTACAGAAGCTAAAAACAAAGGCGAACTTCATGAAGCAAAAGTCTCTATATTGAAGGACTTTCAGACTATTTATGCCTTTGATGTAACCGATGCTGAATTCCCGGAACCTGTTGGCCACTTTTCAAAAAAACAGGGGGAAGATGGATTTTTACAGGAAAAACGTGAATTTGTAAAGAAAAGAATTTTACTACAGGACGTATGGTTCTATTTGGGAAATACCTTTGGAGAATATCATGTATATAAGATTAATACAGAAGGCTCTCTTCCGGTAATTGAAGGGAAAAGACTAGCCATTAATTACAGAGAAATCTACTGTAAGGCGCTGGAAGACTATGTGGAAACAATCAGAAATGGAAACAAACATGCTATCGCAGCATCCTTTATTCTTCCCGCTTTGATTGAGCAAAGCCTTGGAATGACCTTACAAAACCGGATGTTAAGAAAATGTATGGCCGAAGTGAAAGAGTTATCGGAGGAAGAATCAAAACTGCTGACTCCCTTTCATGGTGAAAGCCATATCTTCTATGGCTCGGAAGAGTACATTATGGGTAAAGTCTATAAACTCTTTGTGAGAAAAGGTGTGTTAAAGGACTCTCCGGATAACGAGATAATATTGACTGGAAGTAGCCGAAGAAAGAGAAGAACACTGGGAGGGTTGATTAGTTCTCGGTATGCCAAAGAAGAGATGCTACCGGAGTATTATGAGTTGATGAAGGATATCTTTATTAAACTCAACATCCGAAATTGTATCATGCATGGGCTGGGGGAATCATTTGACTATTTGGATCGTGGAATCGCCGCCATTATGTTCCAACTGTTGTGGGATATAAGTGGTGGAGAGGTATTTCAAGCGGAAGTGTGAAGAATGTGGAGGTAAAAAGTTATGTCACTTAATACTTATTTGGATAATACTGCATCAAACTTGATTATTAAAGGCGACGAAAAAGATGCTATTGCCAAATCTCTAGATGTCTTTAAATCACGGATGGAGAATTACTTCTTTTGGAATGAAACAGTAAACTTAAAAGAAATCAAAGTATTTGGGTCTTATGCGCGTGATACAGATTTGCCACAAGCAATTGATAGCGGAACCGATGTGGATATAATGCTTGTGATGGATGATGACGGAGCAACTCCGCAGACGTATCTGGATCGAGTGCGGCGAGCAGTGGAGGCGAAGTATTCGACCTCAGATATCAAGCAATCTTCGCCCACTATCGTTTTGCAGATGAATCATATCAAATTCGAAATAACTCCAGCTATTCAGTCCTATTCACAGTATAAGATTAAAGATCAGTGGAGTGGCTGGATGTATACCAACTGCTTAACCGATTTTGTTAATTTGAAAACGGCAAATACAAATAACTACTGTAAAATCAAGCCAGTAATTAGACTTGTGAAATACTGGAATAAGACGAGAAATGGTCGTGGGTTTGCCTCGTACCAGATTGAAAAGAATATAGTTGACTATTATCAGAGCAATAGACATCAAGAATACGATACAAAGAGATATTTACTTACAGCGCTACAGTGTTTGCGCTCACTTCCAATATATGAGTTCCAGCGTAAAACTTTAGAAAGTGCAATCAGTAACGTCCAAGAAGCAATCAATGATGAAGAACAATTTCCAACGTCAGCAATGAGCGAACTCAAGAAGGTTATAGGTGAATTGTGATGTCAAATGGAATCAACCAGCGACAAAACGAAGAAAAATGCGTAGCAATGCTTGCGGCACAAAGGCAGTTGTACAATGATGCAAAGAAACTTGATTGGACATCTACAGTGCTTTCTGTTCTGATTCCATTTCTTTTATCGTGCATCTTATTATTCGTATCAAAGGATTCTCCGGTTGGAGTGATTTCATATATAGTTTCGATTGTCAGTATGATTTTTTCATTCTGTGTTTCAGGACATATTAAAAATGAAAAAAGAATGGCAGCTTTTATTCAACAAAAGTTTGATACCTATGTTTACACAATGCCGTGGAATAGAAGAATATTTGGCGACGACAAAAATGTGAGTTCGGAAATTGCACAGTATTCGGAGAAAATTCTGTCTAATAATGCTGAAAAGGAAAAGCTAAAAAACTGGTACACGGTTGAGGCAGACAGAAAGCCATTAAACGAGGGAATTCTGGTATGTCAAAGGGAAAACTTCACATGGGACGCTGGATTGAGAAAACGGTTTCGAAGGTTGAGCATTGGAGTAGTGGTGCTCTTATCTGGTGCTGTATTGATTATGGGAGTCATTTTGAATGAAAGCGTAATAGAGCTACTCTGTCGAATAGCATTCTGGGCACCAATGTTACAATGGCTATTTGAAACCGTGAAAATGCTAAATGATGACTTGGAAAATCTGAATGAACTGGACGTTGCGATAAACTCGAAAGAGGAAAAGAGCATGGAAGATCTTCAGGATATTCAAAAACTGATATACGAACATCGAAAAGGTTGCTTGACGATACCTAATTTCTTCTATGGATATTTCAAGGACAATGACGAAGACAGAGCACACAGAATGGCAAATATGTAATACGACGGAAAACTATTTGTAAAAAAGATGAAGAGGTTGCAGACTAATAGCATGCGCACGGACGTGACCCGTACAAACCTAAAATAATCATTCAAAACCTTAAACCGTGTGGGTGTGGTTGCAAAATCCCATCCACGCGGTTTTATAATAGAACGATTGTTTTGTGTCGAACAAATGCGCACATTTCTCACTTCATCCCTCAAAATTACATCCGGTGAAATTTCAACAAAAGAACAGCAGGGGAGAGCGCAGGCAAAGTAGGGACTGAGCAAATAAACAGCAACGAACATCACAGACAAGAAATAATCAAGTCCATCTGCCCATCAAAACAACCTCAATCACTTCAAAAGTACTCTTCAAAAATCAGAAATACTGCATCGTCCAAGCCAGACCATCAGTACACCAATCAAACTATCATCCAACCCCTCATCACCCACCCAGAGGAGCGCATCTGGGCAGGGCGAACGCCCCCGGCGGAAGCCCCGGGCCCCGGACGCTCCGAAGATCAAGCACGACAAGATGAAACAATTTTACATGATTGACATGGAGCGAAAAAGGTGGTAATATTATCTTGTCAAAAAATGCGAATCCCTCTCGCTCGCGAAGGAAAAATCTCTCTCGCAATGAGAAATCAAGCGATACAACGAATAAAAAACGACTTTGCCGAAGGCTGGCAGACACGAGGGACTTAAAATCCTTTTCTGAAGACAGAGTATGGGGTTGCCCCCGCTGGAGACATTGAAAATCTCAGAATTGTTCGTTGATTCGAATGATTGTCGGACTTTCTTTTTGCTCTGCTTTCTGGAAGCTTTGGAGAGGTGAGAGAAATCATTCTTGCATAGACGATGCCGTATGGACGCGTTTACAAGAACCTTTCCATGCGGGGCCATAGTGAAATATTTTTATATCAAACAGACTGCCCCCAAAGTAGCGCGATTTGATGCGAGCTACTTTGGGGGCAGTTTTACGCTTTGCGGGGGATGGGCGGGGCGCTATCGTCCGTAAGGCCAAGAATATAATCGGTACTGGTATGGTAGAGACCGGCAAGCTGGATCAGCACCTCGGTGGGGATATCCCGCTTGCCGGTCTCGTAATTGGAGTAGCAGACCTGTGTGCATTTCAGATACGCCGCAACATCCTTTTGCAGCAGATCACGATCCTCCCGCAGATCCCGGATACGTTGATACATGGTATTTACCTCAAAGGCTTTATTTAAGGTAAAGTATAGGCATAACGAAATGTTATATTGACATATAAAACAAAATGTTATATCATAGTATCGCGCCGGGAACAGCTGTGAATCTCCGGCGCAAAAGGGGAGAGCATCATGAAACTGGAATTCCGGCAGACGGTGACCTGCAACCACCTTACGCTTGCAAGGGTCTGCAAAACTATCGACTGGCAGCAGCCACTGCCCCGGTGCGGAGAATATGTGGCCGGGCTGGATACGCTGGACGGCGAACCGGAACTGCCGGTGCGCAAACTGCTGCACCGGGTACAGGACGGCAGATGCCTTGCGGAGCTGCCGGGCTTCAACATTGCACAGCTGAGGCTTTCTTACCGGGAGCTGGAGCAACTGGCAGCAAAAAAAGGCTGGACGCTGCAAAAGCTGTAAAAAACTTAAATTTCCCTCTTGCATTCTGGCTGATTCGTGCTATAATAGTAAGGCAATCGTTTCCAAGGCCGCTCGACGGGGTAGCCGATATTGAAGGTTGTGATGGGCACATACATTAAATATGGCCCCAATACGTCAGAACCAGAATTGAGGTGAAAAGAATGAAACAGGGTATCCATCCGAACTACGTTGACTGCACTATTACCTGCGCTTGCGGTAATGTCATCAAGACTCGTTCCACCAAGCCCGAGATCCACGTCGAAGTTTGCTCCAAGTGCCATCCTTTCTACACTGGCAAGCAGAAGCTGGTTGACACCGGCGGACGTGTTGAGCGCTTCAACAAGCGTTTCGGCCGTAAGTAATTATGGTTTTCTGAGCACCGTTTCCTTTGGGAAACGGTGCTTTTTTGCTGCCTTTTTGGCATATGAAAGGGCGGCCTTAATCATTCTTAAGAATTCTTTTTGCATCCCACCACAGGATTGTCTTAATTTTTACACATTTTCCGTCTAAAATATACCAGCATTGAACTAGATGAAAAAGGAGCGTTTGCTGTGATCGAAGTATCGCATCTGAGCAAAAAGTATGGCACGCACCCTGCCATTGAAGATTTGTCCTTTACGGTGGGCGACGGCCAGATCTTCGGCCTGCTCGGCCCCAACGGCGCGGGCAAGTCCACGATCATGAATATCCTCACCGGCTACCTTGCCGCCACCTCCGGTGAAGTGAAGGTGGCGGGCTTCAGCCTGCCGGAGCAGGCCCAGCAGGCCAAGGCCTGTGTGGGCTATCTGCCCGAGCAGCCGCCGCTCTACCCGGAAATGACGGTGCAGGAATATCTGGATTTTGCTGCAGAGCTGAAAGGCATCAAAAAGAAGGCCGACCGCAAAGAACAGGTGCGCAAAGCTGCCCGCCGCACCGGGCTGGAAGAGGTGCTGCCCCGGCTCATCCGCAGTCTGTCCAAGGGCTACCGCCAGCGCGTGGGCATTGCGCAGGCACTGCTGGGCGCGCCGCAGCTCATCATTCTGGACGAGCCTACCGTGGGCCTTGACCCTGCACAGGTCATCGAGATCCGCAGACTGATCCGGGAGCTGGGAAAAAGCCACACGGTCATCCTGTCCAGCCACATCCTCAGCGAGGTGCAGGCAGTGTGCAGTCAGGTACTGATCCTTTCCAAGGGACATCTGGTGGCGGTGGGTGCGCCGGAACAGCTGGCCGAAAAGCTGAACCCCGGCAGCCGTCTGCGCGCTACCGTTCTGGGCGGGGGGAAGACCGTACTGAAAACAGTTGGCTCCATTCCGGGCATCCGCAAGGTGGAGATCGAATCCGAGGCCGACGGACAGGTGACCTTTACCGCAGAAAGTGCCGATGCTTCTGACCGCCGCGCCGAGGTGTCCCGCGCCCTTTCGCAGGCCGGATGCACGGTGCTGGCGCTGGCAGCGGAAAACAGGACGCTGGAGGAAGTGTTCCTTGCACTGACCGAAAACGAGTCTGAAACACCATCGGATGAAGGGGAGGAGAAAACGGAATGACCGCCATTTTCAAACGCGAAGTCCGCAGCAGCTTTCATGGCATGATCGGCTATGTGCTCACCGCCTTTATGCTGGCGGCAACGGCCATCTATTTTGTTGCCCTGAATCTGGGCTACGGCCTGACGGATTTTGGCTATTACACGCTTTACCGCACCACGTTTGTGCTGCTTTTGTATATCCCGGTGCTCACCATGCGCTCCTTTGCAGAGGAACGCCGCACCCGCACCGATCAGCTGCTGCTTACCAGCCCGGTGTCTGTGTGGGAGATCGTGCTGGGCAAATTCTTTGCCCTGTGCGTCATCTTTGCACTGCCGTGCCTTGCCGGTGCGGTCATGATCCTTGTACTGGCCGCACTGGGTGCCACCGGCACGGCCACGCTGGCAAACTTGGCCGCGCTGCTGTGCTATTATCTCATGGGCTGCGCCGCCATTGCCATTGGCGTGTTTCTTTCCAGCCTGACCGAGAATCAGATCATTGCTGCGGTGGCAGGTGTTGCCGCACTGCTGCTGGCCTACATGATGCCCAGCCTGCGCAGCATGTTCACCGCAGGCAGCGCAGTGGCGCTGGCCCTGTTCACCGCCATTGCGGCAGTGCTCAGTGTGGTGGCAGGCCTGCGTACCCGCAGCTTTACGCTGGGCTGCCTGACCTTTGCGGGCTGCTGTGTGGTGCTGACGGCACTGTTCCTGCTGCAGAGCAGCTGGCTGACCGAAGCGTTCAGCGCGGTGCTCAGCGGGCTGTGCCTGTTCACGCCGTTTGAAGAGTTTGTCAACAACAGCTTTTCCATCCCGACGCTGGTGTACTACCTGACCGTGACCATGCTGTTTTTGTTCTTCACGGCGCAGGGGCTGGAAAAGCGCCGCTGGAACTGAGGGGAGGGGAACAACATGAAAAATTTCAAATTTTCTTCCTCCGCAAACGGCAAGGTGTTCCGCAATGGGCTGTACTCCACGGCCATTCTGGCAGCAGCCATCGTGTTGGCCGTGCTGATCAATCTGCTGGTGGGGGCCATCCCGAAAAAATACACCGAGTTCGACCTCTCTGCCGCCAAAATGTACACGCTGGGCGACAGCTCCAGGCAGCTGATGCAGAGCCTGGATCAGGACGTGACCGTTTATTATCTCTGTGAGACCGGCAGCGAGGATGCCATTATCACCAAGCTGCTGGATCACTACGCCGACGAGAGCGGTCACTTCCACTGGGAGCAGAAGGACCCGGCGCTTTACCCGACCTTTGCAGCGCAGTACGGCGCAGAGAATGCATCCACCGGCAGTCTGATCGTGGTCAGCGGTGAGAACAGCGAAGTGCTGAACGCCGCCGAACTTTACGAGTACGATTACTCCGATTACTACACCACCGGCGCTGCCAACGTGACCTTTGGCGGCGAAAAGCAGATCAGCTCTGCCATCTACAAGCTGACTGCCGCAGCAGAAAGTCATGCCTACTACACCACCAACCACGGCGAGCAGGCGCTTACCTCCTCGCTGACCGAGGCGCTCAAGGCGCAGAATATCGATGCCCAGCCGCTGGATCTGCTCACCGGCACCATCCCGGAGGACTGTGATCTGCTCATCATCAGCGACCCCGCTTCGGATTTTGCAGCTGACGGCCTTGTGGATGAGATCGCGCAGCTGCAGGCCTATCTGGAAAACGGCGGCAAGGTGCTGCTGACCACCAGCGGCTATACCGAAACGCCCGATCTGGATGCAGTGATGGCACAGTTCGGCCTTGCGCGTGAGCCGGGCCTTGTGGTGGAGGGCGATGCGGGCCACGCGCTGTACGGCTACCCGTACTCGCTGTTCCCGGACTACGCGGCCGCCGACGAAAGCACCGCGCTGGACGGCGTGAATCAGAGCACCCATGTGATGCTCTCGGTGGCACAGGGCATCACCATTACCGAGACAGACGATGTGACAGCGGAACCACTGCTGTATACCACCGAGGATGCCTACAGCAAGCAGGACTTTGATGCCAGCTCTTCTTCCGCAAAGGAAGCCGGCGATACCGACGGCCCGTTCTCGCTGGCCGTATGGGCGCGCAATGAATCCACCGGTGCCGAGGTGATCTGGATCGGCTGCCCCAACATGGACAACGAGCAGGTGTACCAGTCCATTCCGGGCAACCTGACCTTCCTGCAGGGCTGTGCCGCTTCGCTGGTAGGGCAGAGCCTGCTCATCGACACCAAAGCACTGGAAGCTGCGCCCATCACGGTCCCGGCTTCCGCATCCATGACGCTGGGCATGGTGTTCGTATTCGTGCTGCCCGCAGCAGTGCTCATTGCAGGTGCTGTGGAGGTGCTGCTGCGCCGCCGCAGGTAAGGGGGCACTGCCATGAAAACAAAACAGCGCACCCTTGCGGTGCTTCTGGTGCTGGTGCTGGTGCTGGGCGGGCTGCTGTGGTTTGTCAGCCGCAGCAATGCCGCAGAAGAAGCTGCTTCCAGCGCCGCCGCAGAGGGCAGCATCCTGCTTTCTTCTTTTGCGGCGGGCGATGTGACCAGCATCCGGTATGCCTATGGCGGCGAAACGCTTACCCTAAATTACGATTCCGGCAGCTGGACGCTGGCGGATGACCCGGACTATCATCTGGATGCATCTGCCTGCAATACCATGGTCACGGCGCTGGCATCCCTGAACGCCAAACGTCAGCTCACGGCTCAGCCCGGCGAGGACTACGGCCTTGCCGATCCGGCTGTTACGGTCACAGTGACGGCGGCAGGCGAGACGAACACCTTTGCCTTTGGCACCGAGAACCCGGTCACAGGAGATCTGTACGTGCAGAAGGCAGGGGACGATGCCGTGTACACCGTTTCTGGCAACAAGGCGGCCTGCTTTGAGCTGACCAAAGCAGACCTTTTTGGCGCGTTCAACCCGGCGGGACTGACGGCCTCCGCGCTGGAAAGTGTTTCCATTACGACGGGCAGCGGCACCCTTGCACTGAATGCAGTTTCTGAGCCTGCGGAAGCGGAGAGCGATTCCTCGGAAAGTGCGGCCGATTCCACTACCTATCAGACCGTGTGGCGGCTGGCCGATGAACTCTCTGCCGATCTGGACGACAGCAAGGTGCAGAGCATCCTCTCTGCTCTGGCAGGCTATGTGACCGCACAAATCACGGATGCCGACCCTTTGGCCTATGGCTTTGATGCACCGCTTGCAACGGTGCGGGCCGCCTCTGACGATGGGACTGTGACCCTCCGCTACGCCGAAAATGCAGACGGCTGCTGGATGATGGTGGAGGGGGACAGTTCCGTCTATGCGGTTGACCTTGACACTGTGCAGGCCCTTCTGATAACGGCCGCTGCCTTAAAAGCTGAATAAAAACCTTTGTGCGCCGTATGCGGAAAGCCCGCTGCGGCGCATGTTTTTTTGTTGCGGCGTGTAAAGCTTCGGCAAACATCGGCAGAGTGATTGACATTTCAGCAAAGATTGATTAAGATAGACGAGACAGGGCAGAATAACTGCGCAATATAAGAGCCTGCTTTTGCAGGTTCTCCGGTCGTCATGGATGTTGTGCGGGGCTGGGTCGCCCTGGTACGAGGGATGGGGCATGGCCCTGTCTTTTTTCGTATCTGAGTTACAAGGAGGATAAAGTAAAAAAATGGACAACTCGGTGATCGTTTCACTGCGGGATATCGTAGTGGAATTTGACGGTCAGCGCATTCTGGATGGGCTGAACCTCGACATCCATGACAAAGAGTTCGTAACGCTGCTGGGCCCTTCCGGCTGCGGCAAAACCACCACCCTGCGTCTGATCGCAGGTTTTCTGGAACCCAATTCCGGCAAAGTGCTGCTGAAAGGTGAGGACATTACCGGCGTGCCGCCCTATAAGCGCCCGGTGAACACCGTTTTTCAGAAATACGCACTGTTCCCGCACCTGAACGTGTTCGAGAACGTGGCCTTCGGTCTGCGGCTCAAAAAGATGGACGAAGAGACCATCCGCCGCAAGGTGCGCAACATGCTGGAAGTTGTTGGCCTGAAAGGCTTCGAGCGCCGCAGCATCAGCCAGATGTCCGGCGGCCAGCAGCAGCGCGTGGCCATCGCCCGCAGTCTGGTGAACGAGCCGGAGATCCTTCTGCTGGATGAACCCCTTGGCGCACTGGACCTCAAGCTGCGCAAGGAGATGCAGCTGGAGCTGAAGCGCCTGCAGCGTGAAATGAACATCACCTTCGTCTACGTCACCCACGATCAGGAGGAAGCCCTGACCATGTCGGATACCGTCGTTGTTATGTCCGGCGGTAAGATCCAGCAGATCGGCTCCCCGCAGGATATTTACAACGAACCTAAAAATGCCTTTGTCGCCCGCTTTATCGGTGACTCCAACATTGTCGACGGCGTCATGCTCAAGGACTTTCTGGTCAACTTCGGCGGCCATGATTTCACCTGTGTGGACCGCGGCTTTAAAGTCAACGAGCCTGTACAGGTCGTCATCCGCCCGGAGGACGTGCAGATCGTGCCGCCCTCTGTCGGTATGCTGACCGGCCTTGTGCGCGAAGTCATCTTCAAGGGCGTTCACTTTGAAATGCACGTCGATGTGGAAGGCTATGAGTGGATCATCCATTCCACCCAGGCCAGCCAGCCCGGCGAGCTTATCGGCATGAACATCGGCCCGGACGAAATTCATATCATGAAGCGTTCGGAGGTGTGATCCATGCTCAAATCCAAATCCTCCCGCTGGCTGGCCGGGCCGTATCTGGTCTGGATGGCCATTTTCACAGTCGTACCGCTTTTCATCGTCATCTGGTACGCCATGACGAACGCGGACGGCCAGTTCACCTTCGACAACCTCACCCAGATCGGGCGGTATTCCAGCGTGTTTGCCCGCAGCCTGATTTTGGCCGCGATCTCTACCGTGATCTGCCTGGTCATGGCGTTTCCGGTGGGGTATTTTCTCTCCCGCCTGCGCGCCAACAAGCAGCACATTATGCTGATGCGCATTATGCTGCCCATGTGGATGAACTTCCTGCTGCGCACCTATGCCTGGATGACACTGCTGGAGAAAAACGGCCTTATCAACAAGTTCTTCGGTTTGTTCGGCCTCGGCCCCTTCAACATGATCAACACCTCAGGTGCGGTTGTGCTGGGCATGGTGTACAACTACCTGCCGTTTATGATTTTGCCCATCTACACGGCCATGACAAAAATCGATGATTCCATCATTGAGGCCGCGCAGGATCTGGGCTGCAACGTTTGGCATATTCTGTTTCGGGTGCTCGTCCCGCTGACCGGCCCCGGCATTGCCACCGGCATCACGCAGGTGTTTGTGCCCGCAGTCTCTACTTTTATTATCAGCCGTATGCTGGGCGGCGGCTCCAACCTGCTGATCGGCGATTTGATCGAGCTGCAATTCCTTGGCAACTCCTACAATCTGAACCTCGGCTCCGCCATGAGCCTGGTGCTGATGGTCATTGTCCTGCTCTGCATGAGCTTCACTTCGAGCTTTGACGAGTCCGAGATGGAAGGAGTGATGTGATATGGCAAAAAAACATTCCGCATTGCTCATGCGCACCTACGTCATTCTGGTGTTCTGCTTCATGTATCTGCCCATCGCGGTCATGATTGCGTTCAGCTTCAATGAGAGCAAATCCCGCTCGAACTTTACGGGCTTCACCCTCGGCTGGTACAAAAGCCTGTTCCACAACGAGATGATTTTGTCCGCGCTGGGTCTGAGCCTTGTGCTGGCGCTGGTGTCCAGCATTATCGCCACGGTGCTGGGCACGCTGGCGACCCTTGGCATCAACTCGATGTCCCGCAAAAGCCAGCTCATCATCAATAACATCAGCTATGTGCCTGTCGTCAATCCGGAGATCATCACCGGTGTCTCGATGATGCGTCTCTTCGTCATGGAGCAGAA